>OQVT01000009.1_pt1 | contig 52218 bp, 33 predicted proteins | sample 1691561 | NCBI WGS metagenome assembly OQVT01 (sample SAMN03418260, study PRJEB22391) | human gut metagenome | biome: human-gut; feature: organic feature; material: feces | host: Homo sapiens | place: Tanzania | collected 2013-01 | reverse complement strand
CTTGCTACCGGACGATTGCTATGACGCTTTCTTTTCGGTGATACGGGAGATCACAGGACAGTTCAGCTTGTTTCCTCCCGAGGAGCACAGCCTTTCAGAGGATGATCAGACAAAACTTCTCAGCGCCTCAGCGGAAGAATTCCTCCAGAGCGATGATGGGGACAGCGATCCTGAAATCTCCTTGGGACTGCTGGATCTGTTTCGTCGCAGAGAGGGCAGCGAGGAAAAGGGCGAGTTGTTTTATTACGAGATGTTTCGCCTCCTGGGAGCGTGCGAAGATACCTGGAGTGCCTACAAGAAATACATCGACCGCTACATGATGTATCTTCACGACATCCGTGCCTTTGTTCCTACCATCCGGAATTTCATCAAGTTTATCCTCTCCACACTCACGACCAATGGGCCGGAAAGTTATGCGGCAGCGCTCTATGGTTTCTATAACGATGATCGCACCGCAGAGAAGCTGATCGTCAACCCCATCACTTACCACGGGGACTGCTACAGGAGACACGATGAATATATGCTCTCCTATGTCCCGCGGGAGCTGCCGGACGGCTCCATGGCCATCTGTCAGGAGCATGTGACGGACAGCTTACAGGCGCTGATGAAGGCAGACTATATGCTGGCCCTGAATAGCGGACACAACATCCGCCGCTGCATCATCTGCGGGAAATACTTCATGCTGAAGAGCGGCGTCCACGCTTTGTACTGCGAAGGGGCCTGTCCCCACGCTCCTGGCTACACCTGTCGGCAATTTGGCACGGTGGAAGTTCAAAAGGAACTGGCAAAGAACAACCCTAAGGTGAAGGCCAAGCTGACTGCCTTTTCCAGGATCACGAAGGATATGCAGCGGGGAGCTATCTCTCAGGAGGATGCCAGAAGAGCCAAGGATCATGTGCGAGACCGGCTCTACGATGCGCTGCGCAGCCCGGATATCTCTGTTGAGGAGTTTTCTGAACAAATATCTACTGCGCAAGTGTATGAATATTGCCGCATCACCAGAGTGAGCAAGCCCCGAGGGCGTCCACCGAAAGCAAAGGCGGGTGGGACCCATGACCAATGAGGAACTGGTCCGCCGATATTACGGCGGTGATGAGCGCGCGCTGGAGGAGTTGTACCGCAGGAATCTCGGGCTGATCCGGCGCATCGCCCGGGAGACTGCCAGAGAGTTCAACTGTCTGCATATGGACAGGGAAAGACCGGGAGAGTTGTCCGGCTATACGAAAACGATTCTGGAGGATCTTTGCGGCGAGGGTGCGTTGGAATTTCTGACACGGGTCCAGAGCAGAGAATACGATGAGAGCCGTGCTGTGCTTGCCACCTACCTGTACCCACATCTGAAAGGCCGGATGACCCGTTGGCTGGAGCAACATATCGGAAATCTTTCTCTGAGCAAGCACGAGATGGATGCTGTCCGGCAGGCACAAAGGCTATATCATTCAGGTCAGTTCAGCATCGAAGAGATCGCGGAGAAAATGGATGTCCTTCTGGAACAGGCTGTCAAGCACATCCGTTACAACACCCATTTTGTTGGTGTCAATGATCTTATCCCTGGGAGCTATGACGGTGATCCCTTTGAGCGGCTGATACCTGGGAATCTCTCTGTTTCTGCGGAGCAGGTCGTGTATCGAAAAGTCTGCATTGAGCTGCTGCAGGAACTATTTGATGCTCTCCCGAAGAAGGACAGGGACATCCTCGGAAAATTCTACGGCGTATTCGGATTTGAAAAAACTTCGCTGAAGGAAATCGGCATGTACCACATGATGAAGGAGTCCGCCGTGGAAAAGGCAAAGGAGCGTGCTGTCACAAAGCTGAAAAAAGCCTATCCGGGTAGCAGGCTGCAGATCTGGAGGAATGTTCATCGTATGATACGCAGACCGATCCTGCCAGCGAAGGATGACAGAGCACTGCGGCGCAGCTTCACGACTTCGACCCTACGAAATCAGGAGTCTGGAAGATCGTAGTTTCGATACAGTCTGGTGAGAATTTTGCGCAGACAGGAGACCGCAACAGTCCCCTTTAGGACATGTTTAGGAAAAATCAAGAGTCATACTCGCTTTTTTATACGTTCCGTGCTATAATGCAGAAAAACACGAAAGGCCGGCAACTATGGCTACACATATTTTAGTCGTCGATGACGAGACTGCGATCGCAGATCTGGTGGAGGTCTATCTGAAAAACGAAGGCTTCACCATCCACAAATTCTATAACGCCTCCGACGCCTTGGCTTGTGTGCGGACGACACGCTTGGATCTGGCGGTGCTGGACGTGATGCTGCCGGACATGGACGGCTTTACCCTCTGCCAGCGCATCCGGGAGGACCACCTGTTCCCCATCATCATGCTCACCGCAAAGGTGGAGGATATGGACAAGATCATGGGGCTGACCTTGGGAGCGGACGACTACATCACCAAGCCCTTCAATCCTCTGGAACTGGTGGCCCGGGTCAAGACTCAGCTGCGCCGCTACACCCGGTACAACCCCAGGGAGGGGACAGTCCAGGAGGTCACCGAATACGACTTTCGAGGCCTTCAGATCTCCAAGGCCACTCACAAGTGCGTCCTGTTCGGCGAGGAACTGGCCCTGACGCCCTTGGAATTCTCCATTCTCTGGTATCTATGTGAGCACCGGGGGAATGTGGTGTCCAGCGAGGAACTGTTTGAACATGTTTGGGGCGAGGCGTTTATGGACAGCAACAACACCGTCATGAGTCACATCGCCCGGCTACGGGAAAAGATGCACGAGCCCAGCCGAAAGCCCAAATTCATCAAGACCGTTTGGGGGGTGGGGTACACCATTGAGTAAGAAAGGAAATACCCGCAGCCGCCGGAGATCTTTGCGCATCTGGGGCGGCTACCTGCTGGTCCTCATGGCTTGGGTGGTCGCAGTGATGGCCTTGGCATTCCTGGGCTTCATCATCTGCGCCAGCATCACCTGGCAGCCCTCGCCGCTCTACGACTTCCTGAATTGGGTCCGAGACTACATCGTTCTGGTCTGCATCGTCACAGTGCTGGCGGGCTGGGTGGTCATCAGCTTCTATTTTATCTCCAAGCCCATCAAGCAGCTGGACGTGGTGGCCAATGCGGCAGAGCAATTATCCCGCCCCAGTGAGGAGCCCATCCAGCTGCCGGATTCCCTGGAGGACATCTCCATCCAGCTGAATCTGGCCCGGGAGCAGGCTCTCCGGGACGCCCGGGCAGCCCGGGAGGCAGAACAGCGGAAAAACGACCTAATCGTCTATCTGGCCCACGACCTGAAAACGCCCCTGACCAGCGTCATCGGCTACCTGACCCTCCTGCGGGATGAGCCTCAGATCTCCCCGGAGATCCGGGCCAGGTACACCGGCATCGCCCTGGAGAAGGCGGAGCGGCTGGAGGACCTCATCAACGAGTTCTTCGACATCACCCGCTTCAACCTCTCTCGCCTGGAGCTGGAGCGGCAGAGCGTGGACCTGACGCGGATGCTGGAGCAGGTCGCCAGCGAATTCCGCCCCATTTTCGCAGAATCGGGGCTGTCATGCAGCCTGGATCTGCCGCCCAAGCTGCACTATTCCTGTGACCCGGATAAGCTGGCAAGGGTCTTTGATAATCTCCTGCGCAACGCGTCTTATTATAGCCTGCCGGACAGCACGGTGGAAATTGCCGGACGGATAGAGGCCGGGAAAATCGTACTCACCTTCTCCAATGCGGGAAAGAACATCCCCCAGGAGAAATTGGACCGGATCTTTGAACAGTTCTTCCGTCTGGACAGCTCCCGCGCCACCCGGACAGGTGGTGCGGGCCTTGGCTTAGCCATCGCCAAGGAGATCGTGGAGCTCCACGGCGGGACCATTCGGGCGGACAGCACCGAGGATCGGATCACCTTCACCATCTGTCTTCCGTCAGACCATTCAGAAGCGCCGTAAGAAAATCACAAGAATTTCGCAGAAAACTTGCAAGGCATCCGTTGGTAGATAGACAAGTATGAAACGCCTGGTTCTGGTACCATTTCAGTATCAGAACCAGGCGCTTTATTTTGATTAGGAGGTCTTATCCCATGAAAACCATTCTCGTTCTCTTCGGCGGATGCTCCACGGAGTACGAAGTTTCTCTCCATTCCGCCTATGCGGTGCTGTCCCACATGGACCCCGCCCGCTATACTCCTTTGGCTGTGGGCATCACACGGGAGGGGCAGTGGCTCTGCTATACCGGCGACCTCTCCCGGCTGGAGGACGGTACTTGGCAGCAGGCGGCAGACTGTATCCCCTGCACCCCGCTGGTGGAACGGGAGGCCCACGCTTTACTACTGCTGGACGGCTCCGGCCGCCGTCTCCTCTTTGACGCGGTATTCCCAGTCCTCCACGGCAAGAACGGCGAGGACGGTACGGTACAGGGACTCTTTGAACTGGCCGGGGTCCCGGTCATCGGCTGCGGGACATTGTCCAGCGCCTTGTGCATGGACAAGGACCGGGCCCACCAGCTGGCGGCCCTGGCCGGCATCCGGGTCCCCCGGAGCCACGTCTTTCATTCCAGCGATGATTTCAGCCGGATCGCCCAGGCAGCGGAGGAACTGGGATACCCGGTGTTTGTCAAGCCGGTCCGGGCCGGTTCCTCCTTCGGTATCACCAAAGTCTCCGGGCCGGAAGAGCTGCCCGCCGCCATGGAGGAGGCATTCCGCCACGACAGCGCCGTGATCCTGGAGGAGACGATCCCCGGCTTTGAGGTGGGCTGCGCGGTCATGGGCAACGAGGAACTGACCGTGGGTCTGGTGGACGAGATTGCGCTGTCGGAGGGCTTTTTCAACTATGAGGAGAAGTACACCTTAAAGACCTCCGCCATCCACTGTCCCGCCCGCATCCCGCCGGAGAAGGCGGCAGAGATCCAGGCAGCGGCAAAAACCATTTACCGTGCCCTGGACTGCCGGGTATTCGCCCGGGTGGATCTGTTCCTCACCCCGGATGGGGAGATCGTCTTCAATGAGGTCAACACCATCCCCGGCTTCACCGCCCACAGCCGCTACCCCAGCATGATGCAGGGCATCGGCATTTCCTTTGGGGAGCTGGTGACCCGCCTGATCGAGTTGGGGGTGGCGGGATGAGAACCGTGTCGATTCCCCGGGAGCAGATTTTTCAGGGGCCGCTGGTCCTGGTCAACCGGGCGCATCCCCTGCATGAAAAAGAGCGATCTGCGCTGACCTCGGTGGACCCGCACCACCCCGACATTCTTCTTGAAAGCCGGGCACGGCAGCTACTGTCTGCCTGTATCCAAAAGGCGGGGGGACAGCGGGAGATCGTGCCGGTGTCCGGCTGGCGGAGCCAGCAGGAACAGCAGCGGATCTGGGACGACTCCATGGCGGAGCATGGGGAGACATTTACCCGCCAGTATGTGGCCCTTCCAGGATGCAGTGAGCATCAGACCGGCCTCGCCATCGACCTGGGAAAGGCTGCCGGATACATCGACTTCATCCGGCCTGCCTTTCCCTATGACGGCGTCTGCGGAAGATTTAGGCGTCTGGCGGCCCGGTACGGCTTTATCGAACGCTACCAGCGGGGCAAGGAGGAAGTCACCGGGATCTCGGCTGAGCCGTGGCACTTCCGCTATGTGGGGGCGCCCCACGCCCAGCTGATGGAAACCAACGGGCTGTGTCTGGAGGAGTACCGGGACTTTTTGCGGCAGGGTCCCCGGAGCGTCGCTCTGGAAAACGGCCGCATGGCCCAGGTGTTCTATGTGCCCGCCGCCGGAGCCGTCACAGAGGTGGAAGTGCCGGAGGGCTGCTGCCAGATATCCGGCGACAATGTGGAGGGATTTATCCTGACATGGTGGGGGGATACCCATGAGAACGGCTAAGAAAACCGTCCCGACTTTGGACCTCTTTCGTCTGGCGGCAGTCCTGCTGGTGGTGATGAACCACACCTCGCCCCTGGCGGATGTGTCTGCCATGGCTGATTTCTGGCTTACCCGGGTACTGGCCCGGGTGGCAGTCCCATTCTTTCTGATGACCACTGGGTACTTTCTGAGCCGGAATCACTGGGCTGGTGTGGGGCGGCAGCTGAAAAAGCTCTGCCTGCTCTACGGCGTCTGCATCCTTTTGTATCTGCCAGTGAATCTCTATGCCGGCAGCTTCACCGGTCCGGCGGATGTTTTGCGGAAACTGCTGGTGGACGGCACCTTCTACCACCTGTGGTATTTCCCGGCGACCATTCTGGGCATCGTCATCGCCCGGTGGCTCAGCCGGCTGGGCCTGCGGGTGGCTCTGCCTGTGGCGGCGCTACTCTATCTCATCGGTCTGGGCGGGGACAGTTACTATGGACTGGTTTCCCAGATCCCGCTGCTTCGGACCCTTTACGACGGCATTTTTACACTGTGCGGCTATACCCGCAATGGCCTGTTCTTCGCGCCACTGTTCCTTCTGCTTGGGGCCGCCGGAAGGCGGTGGAACCAAAAGCTGTCTCTGGCGGGCTTCTTCCTCTCTCTGGCAGCCATGAGCGCCGAGGGGCTGTGGCTCCATCGCATGGATGTCCAGCGCCACGACAGCATGTACCTCGCCCTCCCCCTGTGCATAGTATGCCTTTTTTCTCTGCTGCTGGGCGGAAACAAGGGCGAGTCCAGGAAAGTCCGGGAATTTTCCACAGCCATGTATGTGCTCCATCCCCTCTGCATCGTACTGGTCCGGGGAGCGGCAAAGCTACTGGGACTGGGAGAAATGCTCATTGAAAACAGTGTTCTCCATTTTATTGTGGTGCTGGCGCTCAGTGCGCTGCTCTCCGCCCCTTGCCTGCTGAGGCTTCAAAAGAAGCCCAGCCCCACCGCTCGGGCCTGGCGGGAGGTGGATCTGGCGGCCCTTGGGCACAACGCCCAGGTGCTGCGGAACACATTGGCCCCGGGGACAGAGCTGATGGCGGTGGTAAAGGCGGAGGCCTACGGTCACGGCGGGGCAGTGACCGCCCGCACCTTACAGCGAGCGGGCGTCCGGGCCTTTGCCGTGGCCTGCCTGGCCGAGGGGATTGCTCTGCGAAAGGCGGGCATCCGGGGGACGATCTTGATCTTAGGTTATACCTCCCCGGAGGAAGCTCCGCTCTTGACACGATGGCATCTGACCCAGACGGTGGCGGATATTGACCACGGGCGGGCCTTGGCAGCCAGAGGGCGGCGTGTCCATGTCCATCTGGCCCTGGACACGGGGATGCACCGGCTGGGCATCCTGGCGGAAAACCGGAAGGAGATCCTGGAGGCATTCCGGCTTCCAAACCTGGTAGTGGACGGTGTCTTTTCTCATCTATACGTCTCGGACAGCCTGGAAGCCGAAGATGTTGCCTACACCCAAGAGCAGCTGACCTTGTTCTATGATACGGTGGCCTGGCTCCGAACTGCCGGATATGATCCCGGCAAAGTTCATATCCAGTCCAGCTATGGACTTTGGAACCTCCCAGCTCAGCCCTGTGACTATGTCCGGGCTGGAATCGCACTCTATGGAGTTCGAAGCGATGATGCGCCTGTTCAGCGAAGCCTTGACCTGCGGCCGGTTCTGTCTCTCCGGGCCAGAGTGGCCAGTATCCGCACTGTGCAAGCCGGAGAGAGCGCCGGGTACGGGCGGGTCTTTCAGGCAGAGCAAGAAACCAAACTGGCGGTGGTCACCATCGGCTACGCGGACGGTCTGCCCCGGGATCTGCCTCAGCGGGGCGGCCAGGTGCTGATTCAGGGCCGGCGTTGTCCTATGGTGGGGCGGATGTGCATGGACCAGTTGCTGGTGGACGTCAGCGATCTTTCGGAGGTCGCTCCTGGCGATACAGTGACTATTATCGGCCGGGATGGCGGTCAGGTGATTCGGGCAGAGGAACTGGCTGCATGCTGTGGGACGATTACCAACGAACTGCTCTCCCGGTTAGGCATGCGGTTACCCATTGTTTCTGGTTAAAGAGCGGTAGGGAATTTTACAAAGATTCCGGTTCGGATTTCAACATGAATATACCTTTAAACAGGAATAGCCACCAACCACGATGAAATGGTTGATGGCTATTCCCGTTTGGTCGACACCAAGAGATTCTCTCAATCGGTTTAATCTGGTGTTTTCAAGATGTCCTTATGAGGAGTCGCCCTTTCGGCTCCCTTTTTTATTCGCATTTATCCCGCTAAAACCTCGAATTTCAGCACGCCGAAGGCGCCAGAGATACCGGCCATCATCTCCTCCAGCCCCTCCTTCATTTCGCTGGTCTCGGCGGAAATAGTCACGCCCGCGCAGCCATTGGTGGGGATGGTCTGATTGATGGTCAGTATATTTGCGCCGGAATTGGCAAAAATAGACAGGTAGTTGCTGAGCACACCGGGGTTGTCCTTCAGTAAGGCGTAAAAGGTAATGATGCGTCCGGCCTTCATGTCCTGAAACGGCTGCACCGCATCCTTATACTTATAAAAGGCGCTGCGGCTGATGTTCATAAGCCGGGCGGCTTCACCAACATTCTTTGCCTCCCCCACCTGCAGCATCCGCTTGGCCTCGGCCACTTTAATAAAGATGTCCGGCAGCGCATCCTCGGACACAATGTAGTACTTCTTCTTGCTCATAGCCGCATCCCCCAAAGCCTATCGTTATTCACTGGTATTTTAGCATATATTAGTCCTGTATGCAAGGCAATTCAATCCGCCGGAGGTCAAGTATGTCGGATAAATACCGCAACTTCATAACCCTGGCACTGTACTGGGGTCTTTTGCTTCTGCTGTGCTGGATCGGGGTACGGTATGTGCTTTTGTGGCTGCTGCCGTTTCTTATCGCTCTGGGTGTGGCATACATCATGGAGCCCATGGTGTGCTATCTGCGGAAAAAGCTACGCCTACGCCGCGGTTTTGTGTCGGCGGTACTCTCCTTCGTGCTGCTGGCACTGCTTTTGACGGCGCTTACCGTGCTGTGCCTGAATCTGTTGCAGCAGTCCGTGCGGCTGTTTAAGGCTCTGCCCCAATATCTCGCAGAGCTGCCCGTATATTTTTCCGCCCTACAGGAGCGACTGCAGCAGTTTTGCAGCTCCTGCCCCAAAAGCCTGCAGTCCTGGCTGCAGCAGGCCCTGTCGGACAGCTCTCGGGAATTATCCGCTTGGTTCGCCCGTTTTTCTGCCCAATGCGTCTCCACCGCCGCCGAAGCGCTGAAGGATATACCCTCTGTTTTCCTTTTTACAGCAACCACTGTACTGGCCGTATTCTTTACAGCGGCGCGGCTGCCGGCCATCCTGGATTTTCTCCGTCGCCAGCTCCCGCCCCAAAGGCAGAAGCAGGTTGGCGGTGTGAAGGACAATCTGCTCAGCACCCTGAGCAAATGGTTCAAAGCCCAGTGTATACTCCTGGGCGTCACTTTCGCGGAGCTGCTGGCGGGACTGCTGCTCATTCGTCAGCCCTACGCTCTGCTTTTGGCCGCCTCCATCGCTCTCATAGACGCTCTGCCGGTATTCGGCACAGGGACGGTACTGCTGCCCTGGGCGGCGGTATGCCTGCTCTTGCAGCATACGCCCAAAGCCTTCTCCCTTGTGGCTATTTACGCCGTCATTACCCTAGTGCGCAGCTTCCTGGAGCCCAAGGTTATGGCGGCCCAGGTGAACCTGCCCCCACTGGCGGCGCTGATGGCCATGTACATCGGCTTTTGCACCTTCGGCGTGGGGGGAATGATCTTCTTCCCCCTGGCGCTCCTCTTTCTCAAGCAGCTCCATGACGCAGGCTATCTGCGGCTATGGAAGCAGTAAATCCTTTTTCGTCAGGGCAGCCAGCAGTGCATCCCGTTTATTATCTATTTCCCCGGCAATAACGCCCTCCAGCAGCCACTCTAAAGCCGCGCCGATCTCTCGCCCCTCATAGCCCAAGGCCAGCAGGTCGTTTCCCTTCACAGCCAGATCCTTCAGACACAGGCACTGCTTTTTTCGCAGAAGCTCCTCTAATATTTCCTCTGCACGGTCGATTTTTTGGCAGACCCAGCGATATTCCGGGGCCTGAGCCCGGTTGTCGGCCCGCTTTACCGCCAGCAGTCGCCGGAAATTCTCCTCACCCAGTGCCCGGACGGCAGATCCGATGCCCTTTTCCGTCACAGGAATGTCCCGATCATGCCAGGCAATCAGCGTCACAATATCCTCCCGGTCTTTTTTTCGCATCCGCAGGCGCGTGCAAATATCCTCCGCCATGGCGGCACTGACCTTGGGATGCCCGTAAAAATGCATCTGGCCCCGCTCATCTTCTGTAAAGGTATTCACCTTGCCAATATCATGGAGCAGCATGGTCCAGCGCAAAACCGGCTCCGCCGCCACGCTGTCTACCGACAGGACTATGTGGGTGTATAAATCATAGCAATGATGGATATTTCGCTGGTCGAAGCCCACACAGGGCAGCAGCTCCGGCAGGAACACACCCAGCACATCCGGGTATGCAAGCAGAATTTCCCGACACCCTTTGCCGCAAAGGAGCTTATTCATCTCGATCAAAATGCGCTCCGCTACCACTCTTTCCAGCAGCCGTGCCTCTCGGTGGATGGCTTCTGCTGTGGACGGCTCTATGGTAAAGCCCAGGGTTGCGGCAAAGCGCAGCGCCCGTAAAATGCGCAATGCATCCTCCTCAAAGCGTATCCGGGCATTCCCCACGCAGCGGACGGTTTCACCCTTTAGGTCGCTGATTCCGCCGTACAGGTCAAGAATGCGCCCGCCTTTCTCCATGGCCATGGCGTTGATGGTAAAGTCCCGGCGGGCCAAGTCCTCCCGGATGCTCCCTGCAAAGGTCACCTGATCCGGGTGCCGTCCGTCGGAATACCGCCCGTCTGTGCGGAAGGTGGTTACCTCAAAGGCTTCCCCGCCGCACTTCACTGTAACGGTTCCATGCTTGCACCCGGTAGGCAGGGCATCTGCGCCGAAAAGTGCCATCACCTGCTCCGGCCTTGCAGCGGAGGCAATGTCCCAGTCCTCCGGCTCTCGTCCCAGCAGCGTGTCACGCACACATCCGCCAACAAAATAGGCCGGAAAGCCCGCTTTTTCCAGGATCTCTATGATTCTTGTCGCCTGCTCTCGGCCCATGTCCATCCCTCCGGCAAAATGAAAGTGCGTTTTCCCTGTTGCACTTCCGTCTGATTCGTATTATAATATAGGTTATGAAAAAATGCAATTCCAAGGCAAAACCGTCTTTAGGAGGCTACCTGAAATGATGCATCCCACTGTGGATTTCAAAGAATATCTGCGCCCCGGTGTCCGGGTCCATCTGTCCGGCATCGGCGGCGTTTCCATGTGTCCTCTGGCCGAGGTGCTGCTGGGCATGGGCCTGCGTGTGCAGGGGTCCGACATGTCCGAAAGCGACACCGTGCGCCATCTGCGTTCCCTGGGTATTCCCGTGGCTGTAGGCCATTCAGCAGACAATCTGCAAAACGCCCAGCTGGTCATTCGCACCGCCGCCATCCACGATGATAACCCCGAGGTCTCCGGCGCTATAGCCCGGGGCATCCCGGTCTATGAGCGGGCCCAGGCCTGGGGCGCCATCATGCAGCGGTATCAGAACGCTCTGTGTATCTCCGGCACCCACGGAAAAACCACCACCACCTCTATGGCCACCCATATCTTCATGGCCGCCCAGGCGGACCCTACGGTCATGATCGGCGGGACGCTCCCCATGCTCCACTCGGGCTACCGGGTGGGCCACGGTGACACCATCATTTTGGAGTCCTGCGAATACTGCAACTCCTTTTTGAATTTCTTCCCCACGGTAGCTGTAATTTTAAATGTGGAGGCCGACCATCTGGACTTTTTCAAGGATCTGTCGGATGTGGAGCATTCCTTCCACGCCTTTGCAGATCTGGTTCCTCAGCGGGGCTATGTCATCGTCAATGGTGACGACGCCGGGGCCATGGATTCCGTAAAGGGACTGTCCCACCCGGTGTTCACCTTTTCCGTGCGGGATGACGGTGCGGATTGTCGGGCCGACAATGTAGCATTTCACGATGGCTGCGGCGAGTTCGATGTGATGATCCACGGCGAGTTTTATGCCCACATCGCTCTGGCCGTTGCCGGCAAGCACAATATTTCCAATGCCCTGGCGGCAGCCTCAGCGGCCTATGTGCTGGGTCTCAGCGGAAAGGCCGTGGAGGAAGGCCTGCGTACCTTCCATGGAGCCGGACGACGGTTTGAATACAAGGGCAGCTATCACGGCGCTGCAGTGTTTGATGACTATGCCCATCATCCCGGTGAGCTCCACGCGCTGCTCACCACCGCCCGTTCCATGCCCTATAAGCGCATCATCTGCGCCTTCCAGCCCCACACCTACACCCGCACCCAGGCGCTGTTTGAGGATTTTGTTCGGGAGCTGAAGCTGGCGGATATTGCCGTTCTGGCAGAGATTTACGCCGCCAGAGAGAATAACGACATCGGTATTTCCTCCAGTCAGCTGGCCAAGGAGATTCCCGGGGCCATCTACTGCTCTACCCTGGACCAGGTGGCCGATACCTTGGCCCGTATTGCCCGGCCGGACGACCTGATCCTCACCGTAGGCGCAGGCGACATTTTCCGTGCCGGAGAAAAACTGCTGGCAAAGGAGTAAGCTATGACTATTTCCCCCGTCTATTCCGGCCGTCCGGACACCCTGCGAGAGCCGGTGGAGCAGCGGGTCTATGAGCTGCTGGATACTCTCCATATCCCCTACCAGCGCGTGGATCACGATCCCGCCTATGACATGGATGCCTGTGCCGGGATCAGTGAGGCCTTGGGTATTACCATCTGCAAAAATTTGCTGCTCACACCTCGCAACCGCAGTGCCTTTTATCTGCTGGCCATGCCTGCGGACCTGCCTTTCCGTACCGCAGATTTTTCCAAAAAAATCGGATCCTCCCGCCTGAGCTTTGCTTCCCCCGAGGATCTGCAGGCACTTTTAGGTGTGCAGCCAGGCTCTGCCTCGGTGCTGGGGCTTATGAACGATACCGAGCATCGGGTCACCCTGGCTCTGGAGCGTCGTGTAGCCGAGGCGGAGTGGTTCGGCTGCCATCCATGCCGCAACACCAGCTCTCTGCGGCTGAAAACAGCGGACCTGCTCCATGTATTCCTGCCTCACATCGGTGCGGAGCCCATCATTGTAGACCTGTAAAAGTTCTATGTAATAGAGGATTTGAAAAAACTCCGGGGCTTTCGGCAAAAGACTTTCCACCTGCGCAAAGCAAACTCCGCGAGGCATTTTTGACACGCTGAATTATCCTGCCGCACCGGGCGGGATAATTTTTTTGCAGGAAAAAAGGAATTTCGATTTTTTATTCGTATAAAATAGTTGAAAGCGTGTTGCACAGTGCTGTGCAAGGATGCGGAAAGGAGGGATGAAATGGCATTTCCGCAGAGCTTTTTGGACGAGCTGGCCGCCCGAAACGACATTCTGGATGTAGTGGGGAGCTATGTGTCCCTGCAGCCCAAGGGAGGAAGCTACTGGGGCTGCTGTCCGTTTCACAATGAAAAAAACCCCTCCTTCCATGTTTTGCAGGACAAGCAGTATTATCACTGCTTCGGCTGTAAGAAGGGCGGCGGCGTCATCAATTTTATTATGGACATTGAAAATTTGTCCTATCCCGACGCCGTGCGTTTTCTGGCCAAGCGGGTAAATATGCCCGTGCCGGAGGATCGGGAGTCCGATGGGGCCGACCGCCTGCGCCACCGTCTGCTGGACCTGAACAGGGACGCCGCTCGGTACTATTATGAGGTGCTCCAGTCTCCGGACGGGGCCGCCGTGCAGGCATACCTGAACCGGCGCCAGATTCGACGGGGCATCGCCGTGCGCTTTGGCATGGGTGCCGCCCGGGACGGGTGGGACCATCTCCTGCGGGCCATGACCGAAAAGGGTTACACCAAGCAGGAGCTTTTGAAGGCCGGACTTATCGTGCAGAATAAATCCGGCGGCTTTTACGATAAATTCCGCAATCGCCTTATTCTCCCGGTGGTGGATGTGCGGGGAGATGTGGTGGGATTCGGCAGCCGCGTAATCGACAAATCCGAGCCCAAGTATATGAATACCAGCGAAACACCGGTATACAGCAAGCGCCGGGTGCTCTATGGACTGAATTTAGCCAAAAAAACCAAGCGTCCCAACATCATTCTCTGCGAAGGCAATCTGGATGTGGTAACGCTGCACCAGGCAGGCTTTGACAACGCCGTGGCCTCTATGGGAACGGCTCTCACCGTAGAGCAGACCCGACTTTTAAGCCGCTACACCAAGGAATTGATCCTTTGCTACGACAATGACAATGCCGGACAGCTTGCCACCCAGCGGGCTCTGGACATTCTGAAAAATTCCGAGTTCACCGTGCGGGTCTTGCAGCTCCCCCGCCGCCTGGTAGACGGCAGCTACATAAAGCAAGACGCCGACGACTTCATTAAATTTCAGGGACCCCAAGCCTTTGAGCGGCTCCTGAGCGGCAGTGAAAACGGTATTGAGTTTCGTATGTCCCAGGTAGCTGCTAAATACGACCTGAAAAATGATGCCGACCGCATTGCCTATGCCGCAGAGATCAGTCAGGTCCTCTGCACTCTGGACAGTGCCGTGGAGCGTGAGATTTACACCGTGCGGGCCGCCGAGGTGGCCGGGCTCACCCCGGAGGCTATGCGCAATGAGGTCAGCCGCACTTACAGCAAGCAAAAGCGCAAGGAGCAGTGGGCTGAGACCCGCCGAGAGATGAACCCCGTGGCCACACTCCAGCCCCAGGCCCGAGCCTTCCGCTATGCCAATCTACGCAGTGCCATGGCCGAGGAGGGTGTCATTCGCCTGATGATGCGGGACGATGACCTCTACGATAAGCTCTGTGTCCTGCGCCCGGAGGAGTTTTCTTCCCCGCTGCTGGGAAAAATATACTCGCTTTTGTGTGCAGACCGGGAGGCGGGCCGTCCCCACAGCATGGCTGCCCTGGGGGGCATCCTCTCCCCGGAGGAAATGAGCCATTTCACGGCGATCCTGCAAAAGCCGGAATCTGTTTCCGGCGCAGAGCAGGCTCTGAGCGACTACATACGCATCATCCGAGAAGAAGCAGTCCGGCAAATCGGCGGTGATGAGCTTGGCCCGCTGCTGGCCGCACAGGAAAAATATAAATTCAAAAAGGGATACGGAGGAAAGAACCTATGACAGAGACAAAATACACCGAAAAACAACTGCAGGAAATGGCCGACGCTCTCCTGAAGGAGGCCGACCAGCAGCAGCGTGAAATCGAAGAGGAAGTTATCAAGAGCAACAAGGGACAGCTGGACGACAAGACCATCGCTTCCCTGCCTGCCGCTCAGCTGATTCAAAGCAACGAGCGTCTGAAGGAGCTTTTCATCAAGGGCAAGCGCCACGGCAAGCTGGAGAGCAGCGAACTCTCCGATGTGCTTGACGGCATGGATCTGGAGAGCGAGAAGCTGGATATGATCTATGATTCTCTGGAAAAGCTTTCCATCGAGATTACCACTGAAGCCTTCCTGCCGGATGTCAACGCCGAGATCGACCCTCCTCTGGAGGAAATCGCCGAGATTGAGGAGGAGGAGCTGGTAGATCCCAATGCCCTGGTAGACAGCTTCAACATCGACGACCCCGTGCGCATGTACCTCAAGGAGATCGGCAAGGTCTCCCTGCTTTCCGCGGAGGGCGAGATAGAGCTGGCCTCCGCTATTTCTGCCGGGAACAAGGCCAAGGCCACACTCATTGCCTGGGAAAAGGCCAATGGTCAGGCTGTGGAGCCGGTGCTGGATGCCGAGGATCCCGTGGGTGAAATTGAGGTTCCCGAAGAGGAAGTGGCCAATCTCACCGAGAAGGATCTGGAAGAGCTGCGTAAAACCGTGAAGGCCGGTGAAAGCGCCAAGCAGAAGCTGGCTGAGGCCAACCTGCGTCTGGTGGTGTCCATTGCCAAGCGTTACGCCGGTCGCGGAATGCTGTTTTTGGATCTGATCCAGGAGGGCAACCTGGGCCTTATCAAGGCTGTGGAGAAGTTTGACTACACCAAGGGTTATAAGTTCTCCACCTATGCCACCTGGTGGATCCGCCAGGCCATCACCCGCGCCATCGCTGACCAGGCCCGCACCATCCGCATCCCCGTACACATGGTGGAGACCATCAATAAGGTCATCCGCGTTTCCCGTCAGCTTTTGCAGGAGCTGGGGCACGATCCCACCCCGGAGGAGATCTCCGCCCAGATGAATATGCCCGTGGATAAGGTCCGTGAGATTCTGAAAATCGCTCAGGAGCCTGTATCCCTGGAGACCCCCATTGGCGAGGAGGAGGACTCCCACCTGGGCGACTTCATCCCTGACGAGGGCGCGTCCGAGCCCTCCGAGGCCGCCAGCTTCACCCTGCTGAAGGAGCAGCTGGTGGATGTGCTGAGTACCCTCACCCCCCGGGAGGAAAAGGTCCTGAAGCTGCGCTTTGGCATTGAGGACGGACGCACCCGCACTCTGGAGGAGGTGGGCAAGGAGTTTAATGTCACCCGAGAGCGTATCCGGCAGATTGAGGCCAAGGCCCTGCGTAAGCTCCGTCACCCCTCCCGCAGCAAGAAACTGAAGGACTTCCTGAACTAAGCGCATGAGCCTTTTTGCGTCACTGCTTCGCGATTTCCGCCGCACCGCCAGCGACCTGCCGGGCCTTTTCAGCGGCCATTTCTGCGTCATGTTTCTCCCCCTGGCCCCGCTGCTGGGGGACGAAGCCACCCTGCCCGGCTATTACAGCGACCGAACCTATTTTTGCCGCCTGCGGGAGACCTACACAGACCCCTTGGCTCCCTACCGCTGCAAAAAGCAACTGAAAGCCGGCCGCTGCGTTATTTTAGAGCTGGACGGCTTGGGCAGCTTTGTTTTCACAAATCACTACCACTCCGCCCTGTTTCAAAATTTACAGCGGAAGTTCCCCGGCGTCACCAGCTATGTGTTCTGCTCCGACGGCCCCGGCGGCTACTTCAAAATTCTGAAGGATGGCCGCATTCAGCGTAAGATCGCCAGCTATATGTGGTCTGACGGCGTGGGTAGCTATGCCGAGACCCGGGGCGCCCCCTGCGCCTATGAGCTGGAGACCGGCCACATTTTCAAGGTCGACCCCAAGGCCCGGCACCTCCGGGAGATGATGCCCGACTTCACCAAGCGGGAGGTTTTGGACCTGTTCGACTATTATGTGGGCCTGGACCGCTTCCAAAGCGAAGCCCTCCGCCGCACCCTGGTCTACGATTTGGAGTCGCCCAATACATAAGCCCACCCATAAATAGAAACCGATCGAAGCATTTGCGTGTTTCGGTCGGTTTCTATTTCAATTATTTTACCTGTAATTTGCCACAATGCCCCGTCTGTCCACAATCACATGGCGGGGGCACACGGTGGCACACATACCGCAGTTGAGGCAGGTGTTTTGGTCGATCACCGCGTGCTGCTCCTGCGCGGTCTTTTATGTAAATCCATTTTACCGTCTGTTGGAGCGGATCCAAATGCCCTGCTTCTCCGCTGCAGCGATAAGCTCATCCCGGAAAGCCGGATGCGCCACGGAGATCAGCCGCTCGGCCCGCTCCCAGGTGCTGCAGCCCACCAAGCTCACGCCGCCGTACTCGGTGACGATATAGTAGGCCAAGCTTCGGGGATCGGTGACCACATCGCCCGTGACCAAGGTGGGATTGATGCGGGAAACCATCTCCCCCTTTTTATTGGTGAAGGAGGAGGTCAGGCAAATGAACGCCTTGCCGCCACGGGATACCGCCGCCGCCTCCAGGAAGTCAAGCTGGCCGCCGGTGCCGCTGATCTGGCGGGTACCGGAGCTCTCGGCGCAGATCTGACCATACAGGTCCACGGAAATACAGTTATTTATAGACACAAAGTTATCCAGCTTACCCACAACGGCTGCATCATTGCAGTAGGAAATGGGGTAAGTGACCACGCCCGGGTTCTCTCGAATCCAGTCGTACAGGTCCTGGGAGCCCAGGGCCAGACCGAAAATACTCTTATAGCGGTCGATGGCCTTCTTGTTGTTGGTGATCTTCCCCGCCTTGTACATATCCAGGTAGGAGTCACACAGCATTTCCGTATGTATACCCAGGTCCTTCAGATCGCTCTTGGCGATCATCTGACCCACGGCGTTGGGCAGGGAGCCGATACCAAGCTGCAGGGTACAGCCATCTGTCATGTTCTGCACCACAAACTCCGCGATCTTCATCTCCGCCTCGGAGGCCTCGCCGGACTTCACATTGGGCAGCGGGCCATGCTCCCCCTCCACGATCATGTTCACATCGCTGATATGGATACACTCGTCCAAACCGCCATAGACCCAGGGCAGATTCTCATTTATCTCCAAAATAACGATATCCGCCTTGTCCAGCACAGCCCGGGCGGAGGCATTGCTGACGGAGAAATTAAAATACCCGTGCTCATTCATGGGCGTAACGCACATCATGGCCACATTCACCGTAAGGAACTGCGTGTAATACCATCCCAGGTTCCGGAACACCATGGGGCTGAAGTTGCACAAACCCCGGTCACACAGCTTACGCTCATACCCGGACATATGCCAGCTGTTGTAAATAAAATGCTCCCGTGTGGGGTCGCACTCCACCATTTGGATGGGCTGAGAAATGAGGTATCCCCGCACCTTCACACCCCGCAGCTCATCCTTGCGGCGTGCAACGGCGGCGTCCATCAAGGACGGAAAGGCTCCGCCCATAGAGATGTCGATCCAGTCACCGCTCTTAACAACTCTCGCTGCTTCGTCCGGAGTGCAGAGCTTACGCTTATATTCGGCTGTATAATCAAACGGAATGGCCATAGCTTCCTCGCCTCTCTCTACTATTTTCCTTTGTTAATTTTATCACTTTTCTATAACTTTGTCAATGCTTTAACAGGAATTCTGAGGAAAAGCGGGCGGGGTTTTTGCGCCCCGCCCGCAGCGGTTTTATTATGCAGCGTCCGTTAGTCCTCAGACTTACGCTTATAGTACTCGTACTTCTCCTTGGCGGCCTCTTCCGCGTCGGCAAACAGTACCTTGGCATTCTCCGGGAAGCTCAGCTCCAGGGAAGCGTAGCGCACCTCGCCCTTCATGAAGTCATACAGAGACATGGTGGGCTCCTTGGAGTCCAGAGTGAACTTCTTGGTCTCGGGGCTGTAACGGTACAGGTTCCAGTAGCCGGAAGCCACCGCGTCCTTCATCTCCTGCTGGACATTGTTCATACCCTTCTTGATACCGTGATTGATACAGGGTGCATAGCAGATAACGATGGACGGGCCCTTATGCGCCTCGGCCTCCTTGATAGCCTTGATGAGCTGGTTGGGATTGGCGCCCATAGAGCACTGCGCCACATAGACATTGTCGTAGGTCATCAGCAGCAGGCCCAGGTCCTTCTTGCGGGTCTTCTTACCGCTGGCCTGGAACTGCGCCACGGCGCCCACAGGGGTGGCCTTGGAGGACTGACCGCCGGTGTTGGAGTACACCTCGGTGTCCACCAGCAGCACATTTACATCCTCGCCCATGGCGAACACATGGTCCAGACCGCCGTAACCAATATCGTAGGCCCAGCCGTCGCCGCCGTACATCCACATGGTCTTCTTGGACATATCCTTCCGGCGCTTGAGGATCTCGCTAACCACAGCCTGCTCCTCGGCGCTGAACTGCGTGCTCTCCAGCACGGCCAGCAGCTCATCGGTAGCCACAGAGGAGGCATCCAGATCGTCGTAGACCTCCAGCCACTTGGCGATGGCCGCCTTCACAGCGGTGTCTTGGGTCATGCCGTCCAGCTGCTTTACAAACTCCGTCACGGCAGCGCGGAGCTGCTTTACAGCCAGGCACATACCGTAAGAGAACTCGGCATTGTTTTCAAACAGAGAGTTAGACCATGCCACGCCCTTACCGGCCTTATTCTTGCAGTAGGGCACGCAGGGCATAGCCGCACCCCAGGCCTGAGTGCAGCCGGTAGCGTTGGCCAGGTACATCTTGTCGCCGTAAAGCTGGGTCAGGAGCTTGATATAGGGAGTCTCGCCGCAGCCGGCACAGGCGCCGTTAAATTCCACCAGGGGCTGACGAAGCTGGCTGCCCTTGAGGGTGAACTTGTCAATGCGATCGTTCTTCTCAGGCAGCGTCTGCAGGTACTTCCAGTTTGTCTGATCCAGAGATACCTCGTGGGTAGGAACCATCTTCAAGGCTTTCCCGCTCTTGGGGCAGGAGGAAACGCAGCTGCCGCAGCTGGTGCAGTCCAGGGTAGACACGCCCATGGTGTACTTCAGGCCTTCCATCTTGGGGCCCTTCGCATCCACCAGGATCATCCCGGCAGGGGCATTGGCCGCTTCCTTCTCGTCCAGCAGATAGGGCCGAATCACGGCGTGGGGGCACACGAAGGAGCACATATTGCACTGGATGCACTCGTCTTGATTCCACACGGGCAGATGCGTGGCGATGCCGCGCTTTTCATACTGAGAGGTACCCAACGGCATGGTGCCGTCCTCCATTCCCTTGAAGGCAGAAACCGGCAGCAGGTCACCCTTCTGGGCGTTGATGGGCACCAGGATGTTCTTAATGATGTCGGGAACATTGTCCGCAGCGGGCTGGATGGCAGCGCCGGAGAGATTCTTCCAGCTCTCCTTCACCTGCACCTGCTTCACCGCATTGATGCCTGCATCCACGGCGGCAATATTCATATTCACGATCTTCTCGCCCTTGAGTCCATAGGTCTTTTTCACCGCAGACTTCATATGCTCCACGGCATCCTCCACGGGGATGACCTTGGCCAGCTTGAAGAAGGCAGCCTGCAGCACCATGTTGGAGCGGTTGCCCAGGCCCAGGGACTGAGATTCCTTATTGGCGTCGATGATATAGAACTTGATATCATTTTCCGCAATGTACTTCAGGATGTCGCCGGGCATCTTCTGCTCCAGCTCATCCTCGCTCCACTCGCAGTTGAGCAGGAAGCTGCCGTGGGGCTTCAGCTCGGAGATGATGTCGTACTTGGTCAGATAGGTCTGGTTGTGGCAGGCCACAAAGTCGGCATTGCTCACATAATAGGTGGAGCTGATGGGCTTCTTGCCGAAGCGCAGGTGGCTCTTGGTAATGCCGAAGGACTTCTTGGTATCGTACTCAAAGTACGCCTGGCAATACATATCGGTGGTCTCGCCGATGATCTTAATGGAGTTTTTGTTGGCGCCCACGGTACCGTCGGAGCCCAGGCCCCAGAACTTGCAGGAGATGGTGCCCTCGGGCTCGCAGTTCAGGGCAGGACCCATGGGCAGAGACAGATTCGTCACATCATCCACGATGCCGATGGTAAAGTGATTCTTAGGCTCGGCCAGCAGCAGATTATCATACACCGCCTTGATTTGGGCGGGAGTAGTGTCCTTGCTGGACAGGCCGTAACGGCCGGCAAAGATTTCGGGACGGTTCTTATCATTGATGTAAGCGGCGCAGATGTCCTCATACAGGGGCTCACCGATGGAGCCGATCTCCTTCACGCGGTCCAGAACAGCCACCTTTTTCACGGTCTTAGGCATAGCCGCCAGCAGGTGCTTGGCCGAGAAGGGACGGAACAGGTGTACCTGCAGGAAGCCCACCTTCTCGCCCCGGTCATTCAGGTACTTCACCGTCTCCTGAATGCAGCCGGTAACAGAGCCCATGGCCACGATGACCCGCTCCGCATCGGGAGCACCATAATAATTAAAGAGGTGATACTCCCGGCCCGTCAGCTTGCTGATTTCGGCCATATAGTCCTCAACGATGTCGGGGAGCTTGTTATAGTCGCTGTTGTTGGCCTCGCGAAGCTGGAAATAAATGTCGGGGTTATCCACCAGGGAACGCATCCGGGGATCCTCGGGATTCAGCGCATTGGCGCGGAACCGGGCCAGTGCGTCATAGTCCACCAGCTTGGCCAGGTCGCTGTACTCCAGGGCCTCCACCTTCTGGATCTCATGGCTGGTGCGGAAGCCGTCGAAGAAATGCAGGAACGGGATGCGGGCCTTGATAGCGGACAGATGTGCCACACCGGCCAGATCCATGATCTCCTGCACGCTGCCGGAGTTGAGCATAGCAAAACCGGTCTGGCGGCAGTTCATCACATCAGAGTGATCGCCGAAAATAGAAAATGCGTGGGTACCCACCGTACGGGAAGCCACATGCAGTACGCCGGGCAGACGCTCACCGGAGATACGATGCATGGTGGGGATCATCAGCATCAGGCCCTGAGAGGCGGTGAAGCTGGTGGCCAATGCGCCGGCCTCCAATGCACCGTGGCAAGCGCCGCAGGCGCCGGCCTCCGACTGCATCTCCACCAGACGAACAGGCTGATTAAAGATGTTCTTTCTTCCCTTTGCGGACCACTCATCCGTGTGCTCCGCCATGGGAGAAGACGGGGTGATGGGGTAAATCGCCGCTACCTCGGAAAAGGCATACGCCACATATGCCGCGGCTTCGTTACCATCGCAGATCTTCATGATCTTACTCATTATAACTCCTCCTTATTGCGCTTTTTTGCTTGCGGGCTTGATCAGCCCATACTCCTAATCTGTTTCGCAACAATACAATTTACATTTTAGCACTTTCTTTCTCTGCGTCAATGTGAAGCCATAAAATTTGTAACTATTCATAACATTGCTTCTCATTTTTGTTTAAAAAGGATATAAAATTACCGTACCAAAACGGTACGGTAATTGTTGATTGCAACAAATTATAGTAGTGCTAAAAATTCCTCCTCACTCAGCACCGAAACCCCCAGCTCCCCGGCCTTTTTCAGCTTCGATCCGGCATTCTCTCCGGCTACCACATAGGTGGTTTTTTTCGACACCGAGGAGGACACCTTGCCTCCCCGCAGCTCAATCATTTCTCCAGCCTCTTCCCGGGTAAATCGCGTCAAGGCTCCGGTAAGCACGAATGTCATTCCCGCAAAGCGTCGGTCCACCAGCTCCTGGTGACACTCCATGTTTACACCGGCCTTCTGCAGCCGCGCCAGCAGATCCGCCGCCTGGTCGCTCTGCATCCAGTGGGTGATGTAGTCCGCCGTCACTGCGCCCACATCGTCAATCTCCGTCAGCTCCTCCGCCGTGGCCCGGCGGAGTCCATCCATACTTCCGAAATGGGTCGCCAGTATCTTAGCTGCCTTGGCCCCCACCTGCCGGATACCCAAGGCGAAGATCAGCCGCCACAGATCGTTTTCCTTGGACCTGGCAATGGCATCTACTGCATTTTGAGCGGACTTTTTCCCCATGCGGTCCAGTCCCTCCAGCTGCTCAGCTCGGAGGTCATATAGATCTGCCGGATTTGACACCAGCCCGCTCTCTATAAGCTGCTGCAGCACCGCCGGACCCACGCCGTCAATGTCCATGGCATCCCGGGAGGCGAAGTGAATCATGTTGCGCAGAAGCTGGGCCGGACACTCCGCCCCGGTGCAGCGAACAGCCGCCCCGTCCGGGTCACGCAGCACCGCCGCCCCGCACACCGGACACTTATCCGGCAGATGATAGGGCGTCGTACCCTCCGGCCTCTTTTCCTTCACCACCGACACGATCTCCGGGATGATTTCTCCCGCCTTCTGCACCACCACGGTGTCGCCGATTCGAATATCTTTTTCCGTGATATAATCCTGGTTGTGCAAGGTGGCATTGGTAACGGTGGTGCCTGCTAAGCGCACCGGCTCCAGCACAGCCTTGGGGGTCAGCACTCCCGTGCGCCCCACCTGCACCACAATGTCTGCCACCCGGGACTCCTTCTGCTCCGGGGGGTACTTATACGCCACCGCCCACTTGGGGCATTTGGCCGTACTGCCAAGAATAGAGCGGTCTGACAAGTTATTTAGCTTTACAACCGCGCCATCAATATCGTAGGGGAAATCCATGCGATCATCGCCCAGCTTTTGAATCTGCTCCAAAATTTCCTCCGGGTCACGCAGCACCGTGTGGGGAATCACCGGGAATCCCTGCTCCCGCAGGTAGTCCAGCGTCTCGGAGTGGGTGGCAAACGACCGTCCCTCCACCAGCTGTAGGTTGAACACCGCAATGTCCAGCTGCCGCTTGGCACACACCTTAGGATCCTTCTGCCGCAGGGAGCCCGCCGCCGCATTTCGGGGATTGGCCAGCAAGGGTTTCCCCTCCAGCTCCAGCTCCTCATTGATCCTATCAAATACGGATCGAGCCATGTACACCTCTCCCCGTACAATGAGCCTGGGAAGCTTCTCCGGCAGGTTCTTTGGGATAGAGCGGACCGTGCGCAAATTCCCCGTCACATCCTCTCCCACCCGGCCATCGCCGCGAGTGGCTCCCTGGTAAAACTGCCCGTCCCGATACTCCAAAGCAACAGACAGGCCGTCCACCTTTGGCTCCACGCTGTATTCTGCCCGGGGCAGCGTCTCCAGCACCTTGGACAAAAAGCCCTTCACCTCGTCCCCGTCGAATACATCCTCCAGGCTCTCCAAGGGCACCGGATGTCTCACCTCGGCAAAGTCGTTGAGCACAGCGTCCCCCACCCGCTGGGTAGGTGAGTCGGGAGTGATCTCCTCCGGGTGGGCTGCCTCCAGCTCCTGCAGCCGACGGTACAGCCGGTCATACTCATAGTCGGACATGGTAGATGCGTCCAGGGTATAGTAAAGCCGGGCATTCTCATTGAGTTTTTCCCGCAGCTCCTTGATTTCTCCGCGATAGTCCATAGTTGCGCTCCCTTTTATCCGTTGTTCATAATGTATTCGCTGGCATAATCCCCGATCTCATCATCGGCGGTACTAAAATAGGTATAGGTGTCCGGCACAGTGCCCACGATCACCGTCTCCGCCACGCACAGCTCATTGTTCACCTGCACCGAAGTGGCAAAGCCCGGCAGCAGAACCGTCACATATACCTCCACATCCAGCAAAACCTGGTGCTTGGTCTGATTGATACCCGCCGCCGTCAGCGCGTTTCGCAGCTTGGCCGTAGCCGAGCCCACCGACTGGGTGCGCACATGAATATACGGGCCTCGACCCGCCAGCAGGTTTGAACCCGTCAGAGTCCCCAGGGGGATGGCCAGATCCGAGGATGTCATCTGCGACAGTCTCGCCAGCACCGTATCCGAAATCAGGGATTGCAGCCGGTTAAACTCCGTCATGTTGCTGCGAAGGGCCGTCACCTGCCCGCTGCTGTCCTTTTCAAACAGAATCAGCGACGAGCAATCCACCTGTCCGCTGGCTACCGCATCGCTGACAGCGTCGGCCACGATGCGGTTGACCCTGTTGGTGGTGCGGGACTCCGTGAGCCTTGTTACAATGGGCCGTATACGCACCACGAGCACCGCCGCAACCGCCAGCAGCAGGATCAGGATGATGCTCACCCATATTACAGCCTTTTGCCTGCCCGTCAGCCGAATATAACGAAGCCTGCTCACAGCACACACCCCCTTCATACCAGTGTATGCGTGGTGCGCGCAGGCGGTGCGTGTCCGTGTTATTCCTCCCAGCCGTTTACGATTGACTTAAAAGTTTTGCCCCGTTCCATGAAGTTTTTGAACTGGTCAAAAGCCGCGCAGGCCGGAGAAAGGGTCACCACATCGCCGCTTTGGGCCCGGTCTCGGGCAAACTCCACCGCTTTTTCAAAGGGCGTCACCTCCACGATCTCGGGATGTCCTGCCCGATACCCCGGCGCAGCCTCCACCGCAGCGCGTATCTTCCCCGCTGTGGCGCCGCAAAGCACCAGCAGCTTCACATGCGCGACCACCTCCGGGCCCAGCACATCGAAAGGAATATGCTTGTCGTATCCCCCGGCAATGAGGATGACCTTCTCCTTAAAGGATCGCAGCCCCGCAATGGTCCGGGAGGGACTGCTGGCAATGGAGTCGTTGTAAAACCGCGCCCCGTGATAGGTCCGCACCAATTCGATGCGATGCTCCACACCGTTAAATTCCCGGGCGAATTTCTTAATGACCTCGTCCGGCACCAGGCCGTCCACCGCAGCGATGGCGGCCATGTAGTTTTCCACATTGTGCAGCCCCGGCAGCCGAATGTCCTCCGTGGTCATGATGACCCTTTCCCGGCCGTCCATGCGGCTTATAATATCCTGTCCCCGGAGGAAAACACCCTCTCCAGGCTCCTCCCGGCGGCTGAAATACCGTACTTGCCCCGGAGCTCTGCCCCCCTGCTCCCGGGTAATATCATTGTCCAGGTTAAATACGGCCACATCCCCGGCGGATTGGTAGCGGAAAATATTCTCCTTGGCCGCCACATATTCCTCCATACTCTTGTGTATATCCAGATGGTTAGGGGCCAGATTCGTCACCACCGCAATATGGGGGCTCTGCTGCATGGTCATAAGCTGGAAGCTGGAGAGCTCCAGCACCGCATAGTCCCCTGCCTGCATTTCGTCTGCCTGACACAGCAGAGGATTGCCGATATTCCCGCCCACATGAACGGTGTTCCCGGCGGCCTTCAGGAGTTCTGCGATGATGGTTGTGGTGGTGGTCTTGCCGTCGGACCCCGTCACCGCAATCAGTGTACAGGGACACACCTTGAAAAATACCTCCATCTCCGAGGTAATCTCACTGCCCCGCTCCGCAGCTGCCAGCAGCTCCGGTACATCAGGCCGCAGCCCCGGCGTGCGAAAGATCACATCCTGGTCCAGGCCCCGGAGATAGTCCTCCCCCAACTGCAAACGGCAGCCATCCTTTTCCAGCTCCTCCGCCAGTGCCCCCAGGGCGGTCCGATCCCGCTTGTCACAGGCCGTGACCCGGATCTTTTCCCGCAGCAAAAGCCGCAGCAGCGGTGTGTTGCTCACCCCAATGCCGATGACGGCCACAGTCTTATCCTTCAGCGAATCCAAATACTCCCTCAGTGTCATATCTTCAGCCTCCACGACATTTTTATCGATAGGCACATTATATCCCATATTATGCCCCAGTTCAATTCTTTTTTCCAATGAAATCTTCCCGTCCCCGTTGACTTCCCCCGCAGAATACTATATTATATTGTGTGAGTAGGTCGGACGGTCGCGGGGACAAAGGCGAAAGCCTGTCCATGAGGAAAGTCCGGGCTCCGCAGGGCAAGAATAACGGGTAACGCCCGCCGAAGGCGACTTCAGGAAAAGTGCAACAGAGATATACCGCCTCGTTTTCGAGGTAAGGGTGGAAAGGCGAGGTAAGAGCTCACCCGGCGGCGTGTGAAAGCGTCCGCCGCTGTAAACTCTATTCGGAGCAACACCGGTATGGGAGCAATAGGCCGGCCCGGCTGCTCCCGAGGTGGCTGGAGCGCACCGGCAACGGTGCGCGTAGATAGATGACCGTATGACAACAGAACCCGGCTTATAGACCTGCTCACTCAATATGCAATCGGCTGCTTAAACTGCAGTCGATTGCTTTTTTACTGCACCATCGGTTAACAGGGGCAGATTCGCTTCCTTCCCACTTTTACTGTATGCGCATTTTGTTGTCAGTTTACCTATCTTGCGTATTCCTTGTGCATATCTTACAATCCAATTTCCTGAATTTGCGCATGATTTGTAATTTCTACTTCTTTACATTATCACGCTAAAGTGGTAGTATGATAGTGCAATAAGAAATCGGTCGGATGCACCGGCCCCATAAAAAGGAAAAAGGAGAACGAATCAATGAAAAACCTGAAGAAAGCTCTGTGCCTGCTGCTGGCAGTGCTGATGACCGTTTCCCTCCTGGCCGCCTGCGGCAAGAAGGACGATGACAACGCCGACGGCAAGAAAGTCTTTACCGTTGGCATCGACGCCGAGTATCCTCCCTTCAGCTATCTGGGCGATGACGGCAGCTACACCGGCTTCGACATTGAGGTAGCCCAGGCCGCCTGCGACCTGCTGGGCTGGGAGATGAAGGTCTTCCCCGTCAACTGGGATCAGAAGCTGACGCAGCTGGATGCTAAAGAGTGCGATTGCATCTGGTCTGGCATGACCATCCTCGACAGCATGAAGGAAGCCGGCTACACCCTCTCCGCCCCCTACTATGACAACACCCAGGTCATCATGGTCAAGGAAGGCAGCGACATCAAATCCTCTGCCGATCTGGCCGGTAAGGTCGTAGCCGTGCAGCTGGGCACCTCCGGTGACACCCTGCTCAGCGAGGGTGGTGATCTGGAGTCCCTGACCGCCACCTTTAAGTCCCTGGTCCGCAGCGACAGCTTCCTCAAGTGCTTCACTGAGCTGAGCGGCGGCGCCGTGGATGCCGTCATCGTGGATAAGCCTGTTGCTACCGCCTATGCCGATAAGAACGCCGGCTTCACCATCCTCTCCGAGGAGCTGGGCGCCGAGCAGTACGGTATCGCCTTCCGCGCCGATGATAAGGAGCTGTGCTCCTCCATCGAGGGTGCCGTCAAGACCCTGGTGGATAACGGCACCTATGCCAAGATCGCCGAGAAGTATCCCGACATCGTCAACAACCTGCTGTTCCTGAACTAATAGGGTCCATCCCCTTGAAAAAGTAAAATCTACGCACCTCCCGGAGGCTCCCATGGGTCTCCGGGAGACTGCGCCTAAAAAAATGAGGAGAAACCAATGACATTATCCACCATGATCCTGAAAATGAGCGAGGGTCTCGGCAATACCTGTGCCATTTTCTTTCTGACCCTGCTGTTTTCCCTGCCCCTGGGCATGATTTTTGCCCTTCTGCGCATGAGTAAGAGCAAGGCCGTGTCCTCTGTGATGCGCTTTATCATCTCCATTCTGCGCGGCACGCCCCTGATGCTCCAGCTTCTGGCGGTCACCTACGGCCCGCACTATCTGTTTCCGGACATGGGCGTGGCCCGAAATAAGCTCATTCCCGTGGTCATCGCCTTTGCCATTAACTACGCAGCCTACTTCGCGGAAATTTACCGCGGCGGCATCGAGTCCATGCCCGTGGGGCAGTACGAGGCCGCCGGGGTCCTGGGCTATACCAAGTTTCAGACCTTTATGCGTATCATTTTGCCCCAAGTGGTCAAGCGCATTATGCCCAGCATCACCAACGAGGTGGTCACCCTGGTGAAGGATACCTCTATTGCCTTCTGCGTGTCCTACGAGGAGCTGTTCACCATCGGCAAGCAGATCGCTAACTCCCAGACCAGCTTCATGCCCTTCCTTATCGCAGGTGTGTTCTACTTCCTGTTCAACGGCATCGTGGATGTGGTCATGGGCCGCATCGAAAAACGCATGGATTATTATCAATAAGGGGGCGCGGATATGAATATTTTGGAAATCAAAAATGTAAAAAAGAGCTTTAACGACTCCACGCTCCATGTCCTCAAGGACATCAGTCTCACCGTAGCCCAGGGCGAGGTGGTGGCCATCATCGGCCCCTCCGGCAGCGGAAAATCCACCCTCCTGCGCTGTGCCACGCTGCTTACGAAGATGGACAGCGGCGACCTGCTCTATTCCGGAGACTATGCCGCCAAAACCAATGAGCAGGGCGTGTCCGTCTATGCCGACAAGCAGCAGCTCAAAAAAATCCGCAGCCGCTTTGGCTTGGTTTTTCAAAACTTCAACCTCTTCCCCCACTTCTCCGTGCTGAAGAATCTCACGGATGCGCCCATTCAGGTGCTGGGCCGCAGTAAAGAGGAGGCGGAAAAGAAAGCCATGGCTTTGCTGGAAAAGATGGGCCTGGCGGATAAGGCCGATGCCTATCCCTGTCAGCTCTCCGGCGGTCAGCAGCAGCGGGTGGCCATCGCCCGGGCTCTGGCTATGGAACCGGAAATTCTCTTCTTCGATGAGCCCACCTCCGCCTTGGACCCGGAGCTGACCGGTGAGATTCTCAAGGTCATACGCCAGTTGGCCGAGGAGCACATGACCATGGTTATCGTCACCCACGAAATGAGCTTTGCTCGGGATGTGGCAGACCGCGTCATCTTCATGGACGGCGGCGTCATCGTGGAGCAGGGCGACCCCAAGGAGGTCATCTCCAACCCCAAGGAAGAGCGCACCCGTCAATTTCTCTCCCGCTTTGCCCAAAACTGATTCATTCTTTCTTCTTTTTTCCATACCCCACGCCCGGCAGAAATCCCCGCCGGGCGTGGGCCTTTTTTTACCAACCGTAGGGCGGGGTGCCCTCATCCCGCCGCCCGGAATTGTACTGCACTCCTTATAAAAGGTGTCATTGTGAGACCAGTTCGCAAACAGGTCTCGCAATCCGCGACTCCCGTCCTCAAAAGCCTCCCCTGCGTAAGGTGCGATGCCGGAAGGGTCCTCTCCGCGTCATGCACTCCACCCCCATTTCCCTCACACGCAAAAACGGGCGGGGACCACCCCCGCCCGTCCTAATATGTGATCAATTCCTACTTCCGCAGCACCGGAATCAGCAGCATTCCCTCCGGCAAGCTGTCATCCTCCATGTGATTGTACTGCCGTATGGCTTCTTCGCTGCTGCCGTGCTGCTTGGCCATGTCCCACAGGCATTCACCGCACTTTGCCCGCCGCAGCACCAGCGAAGGCCTTGCCTCTTGGCTTTCCTCGGACTCCTTCACCGCCGTCACGGTTCGCAGCTCTGTTTCTTCCCCGGTCAGGCCGTAAAAGCATACCGGCACACGCACCTGGCAGGTCCCCGCGCTTCCCCGCAGCTCTGCAATGCCGCAGGAAAGCCATGCCGCGTCCGGGGCGGCCTCCACTGTAGTGCTCAATTCCCGGCTCCGCTCCGCCGTAACCGGTGCGCCGCTTTCGTCCTGGTAGAGAATTCGCATTCGCACGGTAGTGGAAAGATCTGTTCGCCCCCCGTCACACCGGACAATGACCCCACCGCAGTCAAAGTCCGTCACATAGGCAAACAGTGTCCCCCGCCCGGATTCAAGAAGCTCCTCCGCCCATTCCCGGGCACACACCGGGCTGCAGCGCTGGTTAAAGCGCACTGTCTCCGTCTCCGCTGTCAGAGCCTGGCAGGTGCTGTACAGGTCCGTTACATAGGAAATCTCCCGCTTCTGGTAGGCAAACACCCGGAAGGTGATCCGTGCCGTTAGACCCATGCGGCAACCGCCCTCGCTGCGCACCAGCCGCAGGTCCCACTCTGCCGTCTCTGCCTCCACCTGCCAGGTGCCGTTCTCCACTGCGGTAAAGCCATCCAATATTTGGGAAAATGGCACCGTCTGCACCGTTTCCCGGAGCTTTCTGTCCGCCAGGCGCAGCATAGCCGACACGCACAGCTCCCCCTTCACCGCCAGCTTACTGCCGATCTGCTGGCAGCCGGTGATGCTGGGAACCATCCGGCTCAGAAGAATTTCCTCTGCCTGGTCTGCCCCGCCGTCAAATTCCTGGGCCGTGGTGCAGCTTCTTTCCTCCGCCGCCGCCAGCAGGCAAAGCTCCTGCCCTCTTTTTCGCACCTGCAAGCCTTTTCCCCGGGCCTCGCAGCAGAATCGGAGCTGCTTCTGCCCGAAGCCCAGGACCGTCAGCTCCGGGATCACACGCAGGTAGAGCCTGCGTCCGGTGATGGGTTTCGCCTCACATAAAAGCAGTCGGCTATGTACCTGCAGCATTTGGCACTCCCGCAGCTTGGGGTCACTGAGCTCACAGGTAAAGGGTACCGCCACCGTCACGCTTTGCAGTCCCTCCGTCTCCTCAGAGAGATAAAGCACCGTTACTCGGGCTTCGCCCCTGACTATTCCCTCCGAGGCCTGCTTTTCCCGCACCAAGAGTTGTCCCGCAGCCTCCAGTATCCTTGACGCTGTGGCGCAGTAGTCAGGCAGAGTTGTCTCCGTTGTCTCCTCGTGGGTCGTTACCGCCTTGGCCAGTAAGTCATAGCAAGAGATCTGCTCAAAATTCAGTTCCGTGTCCACTTCAATCACCCTCTCATATTGTGTCCTGTAAGCATTCTATGAGAGGGCGGTTTCCTCTATTCCTTTCCGCAGAATAAGCAGCGCAGAATGCCCCGCAAAAAAGCCGGCGCTTTCCAAACGATGATGCGCATTTTCTTCCCTCCCTTCACTGCCGCAGGCAGCACAGCCCGCAGGCGATCAACAAAAATGCCACAATAAACATCAGGCATCCCACCGGAAAAATGGCGGCAATGAGAATGCCCACACCCAGGGCCAGCGCACAAACGCCCACGCCCCGCCCGCAATTCCACCGTCTCATAATAACCCTCCTCTACTGCAATATACGCACCTTTGCGTCCCGGTGTTCCGCCCGGAGCCATTGCCGCGCCATGAGCATGACGCAAAAAAGCGCCGTCTCGGGAGTGGTCCCGAGACGACACTTTTTCATTGGGGTGCAGAAAGTATTTATCCCCTGTCTATTTAGGGGCACTCTGCGCCTATGCCTTTATGCGCCGATCTGGTTATCAATGTCGCACAGCAGGAACACGAAGTAGCTCTCCGCTGAATACGCCACGGGCGTGCCGTTAGCGTCCAGGCCCGTCACCTTCGCAACCAGCCGGTAGTTAGTCAGAATGTCCTGATAGTGTGTATTCATCTGCTCGCGTACTTTATTCAGGTCCACCTTTAGCGTATAGTCACCCGTGGCTTTCGAATCTGTCAAGGTCAGCGTCCCGCCGTCGGGGTCCACAGTGCCGATGGTATACTTCGGCGCTTTATAAACATGCTTCTTCTTGGTCTCATCATACTGCTTCTGATAGAGGAAAAACTCCACCTTGGCCGACTCAATATTCTTCCGATCCTTCTCCGGCACGGCGCTGAAATCCGCCACCAGATTAAACAGAATTTTACCGCTGTCGGTGCTGTCTTTCACGCCGCCCATGTTGATAGCCTGGCTTTTACGGTCCACCGGGATCACCGTCAGCTTCACCGGCACAGCTGTTTTTGCCGTAAAACCGACCGTATGCCCCTCTATTTTGCTGCCGTTGGTGTAGTGAGCCCGGTCGCTGGAGATGTAGAATTCATCCTGCAGCGTATAAGCGCGGCCATCGGCAAATACCCCGCTGAAATCCGCAGGTGACACCTCCGAGAAATCCAGCGTAAGCACAAAATCATCCGTCAGGGTGCCGCTTGGGGCCAAGGACACTATGTTATCCAGCTCGTAGCGCACCGTAGAGGTAGCCGTTGTGACGCGGGTAGCCAGCAAAGTCTTGCCGTCCTTGTCCGTCAGGAGCACCTTTGTCCCGGCAGGCAGAGAAACAGCCTTATTGCTCGCATCCATGATCTTAAACACATGGGTCCCGTAGATGTCCCGGTCATGCATGGCAGAGATATAGTTTTTGGGGAAATTCACCTGCACATGGGCATTCACCACCAGCTCCTTGCCCACCACATTGGAGAAGGTCGTGGCAGGCGTAGTCAGATCCATTGTGCCTGTGGCCTTGCCCCACACACTCACGGAGCATTTTTCCTTATAATCCCGAACAATGATGTTCCTGTCATTTTCCGCCACCGTAGCGCGCAGTGTGTACTGCAGCAGCTGCTCTGCTGTCTGGGGGATGACCACCAAAAGATACCGCTCTATATGCCCATAGTTTGGGTCATCACACAGGTGTTTTTTGTTTACAAGCAGATTTTCCACCACCTTCGGCAAGAGCTTCACGGTAAACGGTGTACCCGCCTCACTCTGAAAGCTGCTGAAGTCCAATGTATAGGTATCTTCTTCGGCGGTGTAGTAGTAACTCTTATATCCATAGGCTCTGGGGCTGTTCAGGTCCACCAGCACGAAGCCGGTGCCCTTGACAAAGGCAGTCTTGTTGCCGATGGTGCTGTCATTCTGGGTGCCGGACTCAATCCGTTTGTCAAAATTGAAGTTCTCGATCTTCTTAGCCGTGTCATTATACGCATACTCCACATACAGGGAGTATTTACTGCCGGCAGACACATCAATGGAGGTCTTCGGAGCCGTCAGGAAAGAGCTGAGCTGGTATACCTCGCCCTCCAGAGCAGATATATAGGACTTGTATTCCAAAATCTGCGGGTAATATACCACCACATTCATGGAGTAGGTCTGTGTGGGGACGGCACTGGAACAGAATGTCAGTGTCAGCGCCGTCAGGGATTTATTCTCCGACTCCAGATCATCGTACTTACCGGCGGTGAACTTCTGCCCGTCATACAGTACGCTCCCATCTCCTTTTGCTTGCAGTGAAAGGGTACCGTCGCTTTTGAGGGTATAGCGGTCCGACTGAACCGTAAGGGTATAGGCGCTTCCCATAGCGCCGAACCCGCCGCCTGTAAGCAAATTCAGGAAAGAGGACATGGTCTTCTGGGTAGCCCCGTTGATAGAAAGCACAGAAAGGTCTCTATTCTGCGTGATGGTCATTTTCTCCGCCAGCGCAGACAGATTTTTGATGCCCGTGTCCTCCAGCTTCACAGTGTCATTCCAGGCGGCCCAATTCTTCAAATTCGCGTTGAGATAGTCGGGCGTGGCACTGCCCCGCGTTGTGGTTACCGCATCGCCATTGAGCTTGCCCGTCGTCACAGGTGTAACGCCATGGTCACGCAGCGCATCCGCAGGTGTGTACTCCTTGTTGGCAAAATACTCCGTCTCGAACACCGACGGCGCACCGTACCCGGCGAAAATCACCGTGGTGCTGCTATTCCTGCTCTCATTCCTAAACCGCCCCTGCTTGGCAGCATTGTCATCTTCTTCGACGCTCAGAGCGAGAATATTGGCCGTACCCTTGTTCTCGTAGCCAATCAATCCGACTCTCTCGTAATCCGTCCCGGTCACATCGGATGGCTTCGTGGTCTCCATCTTCAATATATCGGCAATCGATTTCGCAGAACCGGTAAAGGCCATGTCATTGTTCTTCATCAATATATTGCAGCCGTTCAGAACTCCTTTATCGCTGATGGTATCCACAATACCGCCGGCATTTATTTGGCTTTTATTCCCGCTGCGGAGCATATTGTCCGCAAAATACAGGCCGTCCAGCGACACAGGCTTCCCGACCGTGCTGAAGATCCCGGCCAGCGAGCTGTCAGTCGATTGTATGTAATTGCTGAATACCTTTATGTTCTGCAGGGAAGTGGATGCACCATCAAAGCCCCGGAGGACACCGGCCGCCCTACTCCCCGCAATGATGCAGTTGGAAACCTCTGCGTCTGTCACATCCACGGAAATCTGGTTCACATGCCCCAAAAGTCCGCTGGCAAACACATCGCCGCTTGAATTCTTGGTCGCCAAAATATACACCGGAGCAGACGCACCGCCGGACACCCTTACCCCCTTTGCAACGACAGTATTTGCGCTGTCGCCTTGCACATGCCACGGGATCAGTCCCGCCGAGCAGGAGCGACCCATGATGTAAAGGGGATGATTTGTGGCCTGAACGCTGAGGTTCGTGAAGCTGTAATTAGCCCCGATCTTACCCTCGCCCACAACGCCGCCGCCATTGTTGTATCCCAAGATCACAGTGGAATCAGCATTGGAACGGATAGCGCAGTTTTCAATGGTGATCTTCCTAAAGGCCGTTCCTGCAAAACCGCCCGCATTACCGTCCGCATCAACTTTGTTAAAGTTACTGCTCACAGCGTAGGACACGGCATTTTTTATTTTTTCATATACTGCGCTCCGGATGTCAACTTTCCCTGTTGTACCTGCATCATAGTCGGCGGGTGCCGTTCCGTCACGCAGTGCAGTGCCGGAAAATACCACGCAGCTGTCCAGTAAACAGTCTTCAAATCTCAGCGGCGAGCCTGCATTCCCAATAAATCCGCCCGCATCATAGTTCGTAACGCGGTTAATTTTTTTCGATGAAGTACTCAGGACCGCTGTTTTATTCACCGTGATTTTCGACATGGTAATGGTGCCATCATATAGGCTTGTTCCAACAATGCTTCCGGCGCAAATACTGTTATTCCTGTCATTGCTGGAATTAAAACTTCCGCCGGAAGTATTTATAACTTGGATGGTAGAATCTCCCACATACACATCGTTGAACTTCGCCGCGTTATCTGGTTTGACCCGCAGATAGGCAAACAATCCTCCGGTGCTCAGCACACCCTTGGCATCCAACCCGGTCACTTGGCAATTGTTCACCACATAGGGTATGCTTTGAGCTTTCCCGTCGTATTCCTCGCTAGCCACAAATCCGGCTGCCCAACCGGGAGAGCGCACCGTCAGGTTTTCGATTTCCGCTGTGTCAAAATAAGCGTTCATAGCATAACCCATATAGCCGCCCACGCAGAACGCAGTATTGGAAACCTTGTCCGTTACCTCATTGCCGCTTAGGTCTACAAATCCAAGAGCCATTTTGCCCGTGAGCTTGATGTCGCTGAAGGTGATGGTATTATTGGAATTATTCCTTTCCTCAACCAAGGCCAAATTCTTAAATGCGTCCGGCTCATATGTATTCTGCGCCTTATAATACTGCTTTATATCCGTGTACAGCTTGATGACCGTTCCGGCCCGCCCTTGCGCATTTTTCAAGCCGGTCACTTTTTGGATATTATAGCAGTTTGTAGACCCAAAGGGGCTTCCCAGGCCCCGGAATGCATTGGGATATTTGCTCAGGTCATATTCCGCCGCTGTCAGCTCCAGAGAAAACTCTGTCTTGCGCATATCGGATGGGGAATTGATCCCAAAGTAGGACAGGAATAGGCTCTTGCCTCCTCCGCTCAGGTCATCCTCATACCGACCCTTTGTAATGCTCACCGCAGCGGGATTTTTTTCTCCTACTGCGTGATAGTCACCGTGGCGGGAGAGGGCTCCCTGTCCATATCCAAGATAATTGGATACATACTCCAGCGCGCCGCCGCTCATGGCAAAGCCCAGCATCAGCAGGTCGTCGGTATCGGCCACCGTAATCTTATATAAGCCGGTGCTTTCCCGTCCGGTCGTGCAGCCCTGGGTCAATCTATCGTTGGTAATGACGGGAATGGAGAAATTCTTCGCCGTATTTTCATAACCCAAGTCGTTGGACATGGCGTAGCCGCTGATGACCTTACCCACATAGGGGTTGTAGTAATAATATTCCCCGTAGCTGGCCATATCCACGGGTACCGCGCCCAGCTTTCGCAGAGACACACCACCGCCGGAAATCAGGCCCACATAGCCGCCAAAAACCGAGGTCTTATGCCCCGCCGTCAGGGAATTCACACGGACGGTCACATGGTCCAGCACATTGTCTCCGCCGACGATCCAGCCGATAGCGCCGCCGAAATGCGCCACACTCGTGGCAGCCCGCTTAGTCGAAAAGGCTCGGCTGGTCGGGCTGTCCCAACTGCTAAAGCTCCCCGACAGTCCTACTTTTTCATAGTTCAGCTCCAGTCCGTACACCGCGCAGCCGTTGGCCACATTGATAAATCCGCAGTAGCCCGTGTTGCCCACATTCGTGTTATCCGGCATGGTGATAACAGTCCCATTGCCCGCAATGACCCCGTGGAAGGGATATTGCTCCGTTCCGATGCCCGTAAAATCACTTTCTAGCGTCAGTGGCCTGGAGATCTGATAGTACGCCCTGCGCATATACTCCCGCAGGGTCTTCGCGTCCAGGGTCCGGCCTTCCGTAGTTGTCAACGCCCCCGCCTTGGCAGTGAACACATCATAATTGGTATAGTTCAAATTGCTGCCGCTGGCCTGCGGATAGTTGACGACCCAATCCTGCGGGAAGGAGTAATTGTCACTCATGGTCACCAGGTTTGTCAGCTCCACCAGCTGCGCAGCGCTGCCAATGACATAAGGGTGCTCATAGGTACCCCAGCCGTTGTTAAAATCCACGCTCTTGCGGTTTACCCTCAGGCTGGTGCCGCCGTCCATGGTGGCATATACATAGGGCATATACCCGGTAGAAAACGCCGTGTTTGGTTTTTGGGTATTACCCGCGCTGGTGGGGTCCACCAATATCTCCTGGTCGTAATACTCGTACTGCTTGGGGTTGGTAGAAATTTCCGTACCGTAGGTCACGGCGTTCTTGTGTCCGCCGTCCCAGTCCTCCGCCAGGTTGAAGTTATAGATATATGCGCCCGTGCCGTTCACGCAGTTGATGGCCTCAAAGTAGCTGGCCTTGGTGAAGATGGACTCCCCTGTTTTCGAGGCGAACACTATATTTTTAAAGGTCACGGAGATGTTGGAGGAGGCAGTGCTATTGTTTTCCTTAGCCACGCCGCCCTTGCCGATCAGCGCGCTGGCCGCCTTGCCCGTGTAGGTGTTGTTCTTGGCGGCCTTCTCATAAGTGCCCTGCGTATACTGAGAAACGGAGGTAATGGTGCCGATGACATTGCTGCCAATGGTGTCTATCAGCAGCGGCGTGGCCGCGCCGTCCACCGTCAGGCCGTCAAAGAACACCTTTTCTACCTTGAAATTGGCGTCCGCCGTCACCGTGGCCGTGCGATTACCCACCACCTTACCGCAGATGAACGCGCCGGAGCTTCTGCTGTTATTGTTGTTCACCGGGAAAATTTTTCCGCTCAGGGTAATATTCGTAAGCGAAGCGGTGACGCTCTGCTCCGAGGCGATCACATCGGACAAAATACCGCTCTGAATGCCGAACATCTGTCCCGTCCGGGGCAGGCCCGTCACCGCATAGCCAAAGGTCAGTTTGTGCCCGCTGAAGTCAAAGGTCACCCCCTCCTTCTTCGTGGGATAGAAGGAGTAATTGGTCATGTCGATGTCCTTGCCGGCCCCGGTGATGTCCGTGATGGCCGTGGGGAAGCTCTCCCCCCGCACATAGTCCGGCAGCGCCCCCTGCACATAGTCGTACACATGCCAGTAGATCACATCCGCCGGGGATGCGGCTACAGCGCTGGGCGTATGGTGGCCCGTCACCGCCTGGTCCAGCCCAGCGATGTTGAAATAATATCTTGTATTGCTGTTTTGCCGGGCGGAGATCATGCTATACCAGGCGCTGTTTTCGGGAATCTGGCCGACTTCCGCGCCATCCGTCTCCACCGAAACCAGTCCGCCGGTGGCAGCAACGCCCACAGACGCACGGGAAGTAATATTCTTGCCCACGAACAGGTCAAACCCGTCCGCCTTTTTAACGGTCTGGAACCCCAACGGGTCGCAGTTGACCACCACAAATGCATTGGTGCCATCTCCCACCAAAATCCCCTTAGTTCCGCCATTCGATGTAAAGGTAGAGTCTTTTACAGAGAAGCCGGTATTTACCGTCAGCTTGCCGTCCAGGTCGTAAATAAGTCCGCCCACGGACGCATTGCCGCTGCTGACCGTACCCTGCCAGGCCCCATCCAGCACCAGCTTGCACCTCTGCACCGTGTGGCCGATCAGGCCCCCGGCGGAGGTACTGGACGCAGAGGTCACAGACGCCTTTACCGCCTTGGTACCGGTCATGTCTACATTGATGTAATTATTGCATATTAGGTCGCCGAAGCATCCGCCCACATGAGCGTTGGTCGCATTCACATTTTGGGTAATTGACGCGCTGATTGTGTTGCCCGTAAACGCAATGTCCTTACTGGTATTGGTGCTCACTTTGCCCACCATACCCCCAAGATAAACGGCCTCAATGCCATAGCTCCCATTCAGCAAGCTGATCTTCGCTGTGGTAGTGCTGTCTGTGATGCTGATAGCAGTATTACTTTGGATGGAACCTAAAAAACCACCTATATAAATGCTCATGCGCGTGAAACCCTTACCTTTATCCAAGGTAATATTCAGATTCGTCGTGCAGTTTTGGATGGTGATAGAATTTCCCGAAACATACCCCGCAAAGCCACCGAGGAAAAAGCCCTTCGGCGCATCTGCATAGTGCATCACTTCACCGTCCACGGTGAGATTTTCCACCGATGCACCGGCTACTGCGGAAAAAGCGCCCATCCAGTAGCGATTATTGACCGAAGAAATATCCGCCAGTACACCCACATTGGCAGATTCCGCTCCTTGCGTCCGGGCACTCTCACCGATAGAGAGGGTCAGCGTATGACCACCGCCCACTATCTTGCCGGAGAAAACGGTATAGGGATCATTAGACGGCGTAAACTGCTCCACGCCGCTGCCCCGCAGGTCAATATCCCCCGTCAGGGTAATGGTGACAGACGAAGAAAGCAGATTTTTATATTGATTGCCCTGAATGCCGTTTACCCCGCTGACCTCGCCGTGGGTGTGCAGCGTCAGGGCCAGCTTGGCCGCGTCCGCCGCCGAATTTAAGGTAATATTGGACGCAGAATCCAGCGGCGCAATCACGGAAACCTTGTGATTTGTAGCATCAAAGGCGAGAATTTGCAGATTATCATTGCGCAGAATCTGCCCGTAGTTGCCTACATCGTTGCTGGCAAGTGTCCCGGCGCGGGTAAAGGCATAGCCCGCGTCCGCATACAGCAGCGACTGGTTCTGGGTGCGCACGATATGTCCGGAGCTGGCGGAATTGTCCGTGATAGTCCCGGCCAGGCGCAGCACCGTTCCGACCCCGGTGTCGGAAACCAGCACCGATGCCTGCCCATTATTCATATATGTGATGCGGCCTACATCCAAAAGTGCTTTAGCCGCGGCCTGCCCCACCAGATCGCCGACACCCGCCTGCAAAGCGGCGTTCATGGTGTTATTCAGCGTGAGGTTGTCCACCTTGCAGTAAGCCCCCTGCTCCACGCAGCCCACAGCGCCGCCCAGGGTGCCGGAAAAACCGCCGCTTGCAAAGGTATTCGTCACCGTCATGCCCCCGCCTACCGTCACAACGGAGTTAGCCTTCACCGTGCCGATAACGCCGCCATAGCTGCCCGCCGCCATGGAATTAAATGTAAAGGCAGAAGCCTTGCCACCTGTAAGTGTCACAGCATTTTTACCCGAAATCAGGCCGAAATAGCCGCCCACACTGTGGTCTGCCGCACCGGTTCCGTTGAAGGTGGCGCCGGTCACGGTCACATCGGTGAAGCTCGCCGGTTTCTCGGCGGTAAAGCTGCCTATAAAGCCGCCTACATTGCCGCTTTTTTCAAATATATTATTCTCAAGCGTAAAGATGCCCGCCGGAGCCGCCGTGGCCTGTCCCACCGTGCCCCCCAGCATCGGCAGGGTAGCCGCGGAGGTAAAGGTGCAGCCCGAAACGGCGCAGGTTTTCCCCGACGCCACGGTGATCTCGCCGTCGGATTTGCCCGCTACGCCGCCCGCATAGGTGCCCGCAGCTGTAAAGGCATTTACCGTTACATCATCAGTAAAATCAACCGTTCCCGTATTCGCATTCACACCTATAAGGCCCGCCGCAGAGTCATCCGCCGCCGTAGCGCTGCCGGTATAGGTGGCGGCGCCGCTCACGGTAAAGCTACCCTTATTTTCGCCCACCAGCAGACCGACATTGCCCGCATCGGCACTGGAAACCAGGATATTCAGGTTCCCTGTGGTCACGGAAACCGACGCATCTTCCTCGATCACGCCAAACAGGCCGCCTGCGCTGCCGCCGGTCGTCTTCAAGGCGTACTGGGCTCCGTCCTTAAAGCAGGAGCTCAGATCCACGGTGCAAGTGCCAGTGCCTGTGACCTTACCCGCCACCAGGCCGGCCGTCTTATTCCCTTGCACTACGCCCTTTACGATTCCCTCACTCTGCACCTCTCTGACCGCAAAGCGGAATGCGCTGATATCCAGGGCATGACCGTCCTCTGTAATGGTGAGCGTATCGCACAAAGCAAAGGGCGCATTAAAATCCGCCCACAATCTCATGTTATCATTTTGCGCGGTAATAGATGCCTCATTGGACAGATTGTTAAACAGCACATTCCACCCGCTCATATTCAGATAGGTGTCCCCGGGCACCTCGGTCATAACAATGCTACCCTTGAAGGGAAAGCTGTCGCTGCCGATGCCGTAAAAGCTATTTTTCAGGTCCTCTTCCCCGTTGCCTGACCGGACCTCCAGCTTCAAAGTAGCTCTTGCCGAGATTTTGAAGGTATACCCCTCCAGACTATCCGACTGAGACACCCTGGCCAGCGTAACGAAGCCCTGGGCCCCGGCAATGCCGAACTCCTTCACCCCAGAGCGTTTAATACCCTCATAGGAGTCGTTAACAGGAAGGCTCAAAATTTTGTTTGCATCCAGAGCATATCCGGCCGGTATATCCGCCGCATAGGCCCGGCTCCACCAGGCCAAGGCGATTACCACCACCGCCGCCAAAGCCGTGAAAAGGCATACGGCGGACCGCACCGACAGTACGCCCGCTCTCCCTTTTTTATTTGTTTGCAATCTACTTTTCATACACATTCACCTGTTGTCTGTATGTGTGCCCTTACGACAGCTGCTGCCACTTTACAAAGCTCTCCAGATCCGTCCAGTTATAGCTATTGTTCTTCCAGGGATTGTTCTCGTCCGCTATCCCCTGCACCCGCATGAAGGAGAGCCGGCCATAGTAGTCCGTCTCCTGGGGAATATCGATATATTTGTTGAATCCGTCCGTTGAATTTTCCACATCCCGCACCGTAAAATTATTATGCTCCATCAGCGTCAGCCGGTCCGACTGCCACAGCACCCGCAAAACACCGTTCTCCGGCGGCTCACCTACCATGGAGATTCCATAGATAAACGCTGCGTAGTCCTCTATATCCACCTTTCCGTCGGTTTTTTCAAACCCGCAGTCCACATGGAATCCCTCTGACCGGGACGGCACGATGCACGCCCCCAGCATCCGGCTGGCCATATATCGGGGCGTATCGGGCACAGCCACCATCAGCAAATTGGGGAAGGTGCTTAGGTCATCGTCGCTCTTGGCATTAAAATACACCGTGATCGCCAGCTCCGAGGCCTTTCTCCCCTTGAGCGTGGCTCTAAATATCGGTTCATCAGGGGCCGTGCCGCTCACCGACACCTTCTTATCCGCCGTAGTGCCGTAGGTAATTTCGTATGTCCGCCCGGTATCGCCCTTGTCCAGCCAGGCATATACGGAAAAGGTCACATCAAAGTCGTTGTACTCCCCCGTAGAGCGGTCATAGTTATAGAAGCTGATGCTCTTGGCCGCCATACCCTTGGGGCGCACCACATTTTTATCCGCCTCCCCAAACCCGGAAACGCTGCTGAGCACATCGCTGGAAAAGGAGTGCTTCCGATTCACGAACACATCCTTAAAGTTGCCCTTGCCATAGTAGGCCGCCAGCACCAGCGTGGCCGACAATGCCAGCACCAGTACCGCCCAAAGGGCCGCAGGGAGCTTCTTTTTTCTTAGTCTCATGCCGTCACGCCCCCCTCTTGGTGCCGCCCTGGGTCACGATGTACACCACATCCGTCTCTTTCTCCAGCTCCGCCTCGGAGATATTCTCCTTCCAGGTCACCTGCAGCACATAAAAGCGGTAGGCCTCGGTGTCGTTGAGCTTGGTGTAAATGTTCGTTCCCTCGGCAGTATAATCCTTAAACTCGTCGCTGTATGTCTTATATACGCCCCGGTTCAGGTGCGTCTGATCCTGCGTTTCATTGTCTACTCTATTCTTGGTATATTTGACCGTTGCGTTCCAGCTCGCATCCGAAGTGGTATAGTTAAAATAGCAGTCCTGCCCTTCCAAAGTCCGCTTCTCATACTCCGCGCTCTCGGGCTTATCGGTGATGTTCTGCACCGGGTACAGATTAATGATCATGCCGATGTTCTCCGTGTGGATCACGCCCAGGTCATAGTCTTTCACCGCCCCCTTGTAGGCCGGAGCCACGCAGAACAGGGCGTTATAGGTCTTGTTGATCTGCAGGCCGTCCAGATCGAAGGAGGTCATCTCCCGCAGATTGTCGTCCTTGATGTAAATGATGGGAGGCATCTCAATTTCCAAGTCCCCCGACCGGCTTCGGTTGGCCAGCGCGAACCAGGCAACGGCGGAAATCATCAGTACCCCCGTCATCACCAGGATCAGTAGCATTTTCTGTGAAATTTTCCGTTTCCCGGCTTGCATCGTCTTTTACTCCTCCTGCACGGTCAGGTCAAAGCACATATGCCGCAGCGTGGTGCCGATGATGTAGTCGGCCCTGTTGTAGCCGTCCTCGGACTTTTCGCTGCTTTCAAACATCTCTGACAGGTGTTTCCCTCCGTAATATGCTGCAATCTTCGCCCGGTCCACCGAGTCAATAAGCGTCCCACTGTCCGTGAAAATATCACTGTACCAGGGCACCCATACCCAGTATACCGTCACCGCCTGCTCCTGCGCAGTGGCTTTCACCTGCTCCGACTGCCCACCGGGTATCCACCCGGAGTAAGTCCCGTTCTCATACTTTTTGAAAAGCAGCAAATGCGCCTTCACCAGCTTCAAGGCCGCCTCCCGCTGCTCCTCCGATGTCCCGGCGTAAAAGCCTTGGTTATCGGTAAATTCGTTGTTCTTCACCGTCAGCACATAGGAAAAGTCAAATTCCGTCCTACCCGGGTCGTACACATAAAAGGTGAAGCTCCCGGATTCCCCGGGCCGAATGCCTGTCAGGTTCGCACTGAAGTGCTCCATATCGGCGGAGGGCTGCATCACGGCGATATTCGCCCCGCCGCTGTCGGCCCGTATTTCCAGGCTTCCCTTGGCCGACACGCTCATGCCGGTGGCAGACGCCCCAACGCTGTTGGTAAACCAGCTAAAGCCGACACTGGCTGCGAAAACGGCAAAGGCGATCATAGCCGCTGCCAGCAGCAGGCCCACAAAGGCCGATGTTTTCTTTGACACAGGCGCCCCTCCTTTCCCCGTAGGCCGCACCGGTTTTTCTAAAAAAGACAAAACGCCGCAATATCCAGGATATTGCAGCGTGGCTGACTTTCCGAAAAAAGTCCCGATAGCTTTGCGTCACCGCCTCACGACGGTTTTGCCTAAATCATTCAGTTGAATCACCCCGTACGCTCGCCCCCCGGGTCAGCTCCGGCTATGGTAATTCGGTTTTGCCTGAAAATTGTAACACATTTCCATCCCTCTGTCAATGCTTTGTTCCCTATCGCAGCAGAATAATACTTTTTTCCTATTTCCTCCTCAGCTCACAGAGCTCCGTATTGCATTTTTCAGAATAACGGCGTAAAATGAAGCAAAATAGATTTCCCGAAAACATGCAAAGGAGAATCGACTATGCAATCTATCTTTGCCAAGCTCCTCTATGAAATGGAAAAGCGTCACGACACCGTCCTGGTCACCATCATCCGCGAGTCCGGCTCCACCCCTCGGGGGGAGGGCGCCCAGATGCTGGTAGGGGCCCAGGGTCCTCTGGGCGGCACCATAGGCGGCGGGAATGTGGAAAATCTGTCCATTCTTCACGCCCGGGATCTAATCGCCCAACGCTGCAGTGATCTCCATGAATACCCGCTCCATCGCAGCGATGCCGAGGACATCGGCATGGTCTGCGGTGGGGATGTCACAGCCCTATTCACCTTCATTCCCGGCACGGACGCCGCCTGGGCCGCCCTGGCCGCTGACCTGCTGCAGCATATTGCGGACCGCCGCCCCAGTTATCTGGCTCTGCCCTTGGATGGCACGGTTGGCTTTCTTACGGACGATCCGGAAAAGGAAGGCTCCTTCACCATGCCTCTTTCCATAGGCGAGCGGGCTATACTTTTTGGTGCGGGTCACTGTTCCCTGGCCCTGACTCCGGTGCTGCGTTCCGTGGGCTTCCGCGTCACGGTGTTCGACGACCGGCCCGAGCTGATCACCCCAGAGCGTTTCCCTGCCGCCGAGCGCCTGATCTGCGGCGATTTCAGCCACATAGACCGCTACCTGAGCTGCAGCGCCGAGGACTATATCGTGGTAATGACCAGCGGCCACACCCATGACTTTATCGTCCAGGAACAGATTCTCCGCCGAAACTTCGCCTATGTGGGCGTCATCGGCTCCCGAGCTAAAACCGCCTCCGTCAATGCCCGCCTCCGGGCCGCCGGAGTCGAGGAATCCGCCATAGCCAGTGTTCACACCCCCGTGGGTGTAGCCATCAAGGCCGTCACCCCGGAGGAGATCGCCGTCTCCATCGCCGGTGAAATGATCTATGAGCGTGCTCTGCGCCGGGAAAAAGACGGCCCCCGGCACCATGGCTGCCCCATGCACTGAGCGACGGCTGCACTAAAAATAGGGTTGGCCATTCCCAGTCCTAATGCACACCCAGCACACTTATTTTAAATAATCTTATAGTTTTTTTAAAAAACATTGTTAAAAAAGTTGACAACTCATGTTTTCTGCGGTAAAATACTTCCTGAAATTAACGCCAATGAAAAGGACCGATCCTATACATGAAAAAGCAAAAAGTCTCCGACGCTGTCATCCACCGTCTCCCCCGTTACTACCGCTATTTAGATGACCTATATAACAAGGGCGTTGTACGCATCTCCTCCAACTCCCTGGGCAGCAAAATGGATATCACCGCCTCCCAGATCCGCCAGGATTTGAGCTGCTTCGGTGAGTTCGGTCAGCAGGGCTATGGCTACAATGTGGCCGAGCTTCGCTCCGAGATCGGGCATATCCTGGGCATCGACAAGGGCCACCGCCTTATCATCATCGGCGTAGGCCATTTGGGCCACGCTCTGCTGCAGAACTTCGACTTTGAAAAGGTTGGCTTCCATGTAGACTCCGCCTTTGATGTCTCCCCCGACCTCATCGGCACCAGCATCCATGCTGTCACCATCCGCTCCATGGACGAGCTGGAGCAGTATATTGCCGACTATCGGCCCGATGTGGCGGTGCTTACCGTTCCCCAGCATGTGGCTCAGCCCATGGCCAGCCGCCTTATCGACCTGGGTATTAAGGGCTTTTGGAACTTCACCAATGTGGAACTGAGCACGGATAAGCCCGATGTTTTCTTCGAGGATGTTCACTTTGTGGACACGCTCCTGACCCTAAGCTATCGCATTTCCCGACCCTGACGCACCTTTCCTCCCGCCGCGCATACTATGGATTGAGGCCAGCGACATGGCCGTAAATTTCATAGGGAGGTCACATTATGTGCAATCAGGGGAATAGCTGCTGGATCATCATCTGCGTCATCATCCTGTTCCTGTTCTGCGGCAACGGCTGCGGCTGCGGCTGCAACAACAACCAGAACGGCTGCGGCTGCGGCTGCTGACCGGCGAAACTCCACAGCCAAATAGCTCAATAGCTGAATTATCCCCTCATCCGTTACGGGTGAGGGGATTTTATACTGTCGAAAAATCCGTTGGATTTTTCCGACAAAAGGCTTGCAGCCTGCTGCGCGCATAATTTTTGCGCCGGGCGCAAAAATTCCACACTTGCAGTCTGAGAGGTATTTTTCCCCACGCACATGTCGCGGTGAAAAATAATTTCAATTTTTTGCCGCCTGCGGGCGGCAAACTCTGCGAGGCTTTTTTGAGTTCCCTTATCCGAAGCAGACAAGAGATTTCCTTTTATCCCAATGCAAAATGTGCTATACTCTTATGGAGTTAAAAACGGAGGTGCCGTTCATGGACACACACGCACTCAAATCCTATTACAGCCATCATACCCCTACCCTGCAGGATGCCTCCGGCGCCTACGCCGTACTTGTTCCCCTGCTGGAGAAGGAGGATGGGCTTCACCTGCTCTATGAGGTCCGCGCTTCCTCCCTGCACCATCACCGCAGTGAGGTCTGCTTCCCCGGCGGACATATGGAACCGGGAGAAACGCCCGCCCAGTGCGCCCTGCGGGAAACCAGCGAGGAGCTGGGCATCCCGCCGCACCGTATACAGCTTTTCGGCCCGGCGGACTTTCTCTACCTGCGCTCCGAGGCCCTCATGTACCCGGTGGTGGGTCTGCTTCCTCCCCGGTGCGAGGAAAATCTGACCCTGAATCCTCCGGAGGTCAGCACGGTTTTCACCGTGCCCGTCGCCTGGCTCCTGGAAAATCCCCCTCAGCTTTTCCGCTATCCGCTCCGCCCGGAGGTCGGGACGGATTTTCCCTACGATGCGGTACACACCCCGGCAGACTACGCCTGGACCCCCGGCAGCATGGAAGTGCCCGTATACCGGGGCCTCCCCTATCCTCTCTGGGGCTTGACCGCCCGGATTACAAGGAAATTTATTGAGGTTTATCAGTCTCTGTAATGTCCTTTACTTTTACAGCCTTTTTCCGCCGCAAGCACTGTGCATAGTGGATGCAGATACACACGATAATGCCGATGCCGATGTAGCCGAACACCGGGAACACCGTTCCCACCAGGTTGCCGAAGCCTGCCAGACTGGCCGCCCACACCAGCACCATCAGCACCGCCATGGTGCTCTTTCGGTGTGTATTCAGCACACGAATGTTGCTGTTCATGTACTCCATAAAGGCCACCAACGACGCCAGCGCATTGCTGAACATTCCGAATAGCAGCAGCATCCCGTACACGATGCCTAGAGCCGGGTTCAGCCGGGAGGCCAGGGCCACCATGGGCATCTGGGCCGCCGTGGCGTCCAGGTAGCCCGAGAGCGATGTCAGCACGCTCCCGGCCACCACCGCCAGCAGCAGCCCGCCCAGGGCAATGCCGAAAATTGCGGTCTTTCGCCCCTTCAGATACTTTCCCAGGGGCGCCATAATGCCGATGGCCCCCAGCAGATTATAGGCCACATAGGTCAGCGCCGCCACGAACCAGGTGGGCATCAAGGGGTTATTATGCGCCTGCTCCGGCAGGGTCAATATCCCCTCCGTGCCGAACTCCACCCAGCTCATCACCGCGAAGCCCAGGGTGGCAATGACGATAATGGGCACCAGGGCGGAAAACACCTTCATCATGCCCGAAACGCCCAGCAGGGCCACCACGCCCAGCAGTACCACGAACACAGCCGACGCCAAAGCCGACGGCACGGACAAAAGCTGCTCCATGGCCGCGCCTACCCCGGCGGTCATGATGATGACCACACCCAGGAGGAATACATTCAGGATCACCCCGGAGAGTCGCCGCAGAATCGGCACATTCCACGGAATCATGACCTCCTCCACATTTTCCAGCCCCGAGAGCTGCAAAAGCCGCATCATCACAATGCCGAAAGCCACCAGCAGCCCGCAGGCTATCAGCAGCCCCACATATCCCTTCACACCGAATTCGCCGAAAAACTGCCATAACTCTTGGCCGGACACAAACCCGGCCCCCAAGAAACATCCCGCATAGGCCGTGGCCAGTGGGATGATTTTTATTTCCTTCATCTTTCTGCTCCTTAAACAAATTTTAACAGACATTGTATACTATAACAAAGCATTTCTCTTTCGTCAACCCATCTGCCCCGACACTTTCTTGACATATTTTTTACCAAATCATTCGGTAAAATTTATTGACGCCGTCCCTGAAATACTATATAATCGCCTTGATAAGGAGGCTGATTTTCATGATTAACACCATTCAGGGCATCGTAGACGCCGCCAAAGGCGGTGCCAGCGGTGTCATCGCCGTAGCGGCTGCCCACGATGAGCCCGTCATTGAGGCCGTGGTTGCCGCCCGCCGGGAGGGCATTGCCACTCCCATTTTGGTGGGCCATGCTGACGAGATTCGCCGCATGCTCCGGGAGCAGCACGAGGATCCCGATGCCTATCAGATCGTTCCCGCCGACTCGGATACCGACTGCGCCGCACAGGCCGTGTCCCTCTGCGCCCAAGGTAAGGCTAACTTTCTGATGAAGGGTATCCTGGGCACGGCGGATCTGATGCGCGCCGTATTCAATAAGGAACACGGCCTGCGTACCTCCCACCTAACCACCCACTGTATGTTCTATGAAATTCCCGCCCTGGGCAAGATGCTCATTCTCACTGACGGTGGCGTGAACACCTTCCCCGACCTGGAGAAAAAAGCGGAGATTCTGGAAAATGCCGCCGCTGTGCTTCAGGCCCTGGGCTATACTTCCATCAACGCCGCCTGCATCTGCGGGGCGGAGCAGGTGAATCCCAAGGTCCAGTCCACCGTGGATGCCGATGCCCTGGCCAAAATGACGGACCGCTGGGCCAAGTACAATATGCAGGTCTGCGGCCCTGTGGCCTTGGACCTGGCCGTAAGCAAGGAGGCCTGCAAGCATAAGCACTTTACAGCCCCCGGCGCAGGCGATGCCGACATCCTCCTGGTTCCCAACTATGAGGTGGGCAACGGCATCGGCAAGGCCGCCTCTCTCTTCGGCGGCGCCAAGAACGCAGGTATCATCCTGGGTGCGAAGGTACCCATCGTTCTTGTCTCCCGCAGCGACAGCGCTGAGTCCAAGCTGGCCTCCATCGCCGCCGGCAGTGTGCTGGCTCAGCGGATGCACCTGGCTTAATTTTGAAAAAGGAGAATTCGCATGGTCAATCAAACCTTTTATAACTTGGGCACAGCTCCCTCTGTGATCCGTCAGCTCTTCGCCTACGGCCTGGAGCAGGCAAAGCTGGTGGGTCCCGAGAATGTTTTCGATTATTCCCTGGGAAACCCCAGTATCCCCGCCCCGAAGAAGGTCAACGAATCCATCCACAAAATCGTGGACGAGACCGATTCCATCCATCTCCACGGCTACTCCATGGCTCCCGGCTTTGAGGAGCCCCGTCAGGCCATCGCCGACGATCTCTCCCATCGCTTCGGCCTTCCGGTAAAGGCCAGTGAACTGTTTCTTACCTGCGGGGCGGCCCCGGCCCTCATTTCCGTCATCAAGGCCCTGGTGGTGGACGGTGACAGCGAGATCATGGTTATCGCCCCGTTTTTCCCGGAGTACGCCCCCTTCATCGCCGCCAACGGCGGTAAGATGGTGGTAGTCCCGGCGGACACCGAGGCTTTCCAGGTACATTTGGACCAGGTGGAGCAGCGCATCACCCCTCACACCCAGGCCATCATTGTCAACTCCCCGAATAATCCCTCCGGCGTGGTCTATACCGAGGAGACTCTCCGGGGTCTGGCCGCCCTCTTAGATCGCAAGAGCAGTCAATACGGCCACCCCATTTATATCATCGCCGATGAGCCCTACCGGGAGCTGGTCTACGGCGGTGTAAAGGTGCCCTTTATCCCCAATCTGTATAAAAATACCATTGTCTGCTATTCTTACTCCAAGTCTCTGTCCCTCCCCGGTGAGCGCATCGGCTATGTCTATGTTCCCTCCTTCGCCGAGGACAGCGCTGCCGTTTACGCCACCGTCTCCGGTGCCGCCCGAGCCATTGGCCATGTATGCCCGCCCACGCTGATACAGAAGGTGGTGGGCCTGTGCGCCCAGGAGCAGCCCGATCTGCAGGCTTACGACGAAAACCGTACCCTGCTGTATAACAGCCTCCGGGAAATGGGCTACGAATGTGCCAAGCCCGACGGTGCCTTTTACCTGTTTGTCAAGGCTCCCGGCGGCGACGCCAATGCCTTCTCCGAAAAAGCCAAGCGGGAGCATAATCTCCTTGTGGTCCCCGCCGACGGCTTCGGCTGCCCGGGTTATTTCCGCCTGAGCTACTGCGTCTCCAATGATATGATTCGCCGCTCCCTCCCGGCCTTCCGGGCCATGATAAAGGCCTACTGTTAAAACGAATAGGAAAAAACTGCCCGCATTCTGCGATTTCGGCACGAATTTGGGCAGTTTTTTCTTGCTTTTCCCGGCGGTACATATTATAATGAATCAGCTATTTTTATAGAAAGGTGATAACCAACATGAGCAAAATCGTCATTCCCGAAGGGTACAAAACACCGCTGTCCGTGTATGAAATGCAGCGCGCCATCGAGTTCATCAAGAGCAATTTCCAGGTCAACCTCGGTCAGGCATTGAATCTGCGCCGAGTGTCCGCCCCTCTGTTCGTCGATGAGAATTCGGGTCTGAACGATAACCTCAATGGTGTGGAGCGCCCCGTCTCTTTCGATATTCCCGATGTGGGCACCACGGCCCAGGTGGTACATTCCCTGGCCAAGTGGAAGCGTCTGGCGCTGAAGAAATATGAGTTCAATGTGGGCAAGGGCCTGTTCACGGATATGAATGCCATCCGCCGTGACGAAGAGGTGGACAACACCCACTCTATCTATGTGGACCAGTGGGACTGGGAAAAGGTCATCTCCCGGGAGGACCGTACCGAGGATTATCTGCGCCAGACCGTACGCGCTATCGTAGGCGCTGTGTGCGAGACCAACGATGCCCTGCAGATCGCCTTCCCCAGCCTGCACACCAAGCTGGACCGGGATGTCTATTTCGTCACCACCCAGGAGCTGGAAGACCGCTGGCCCGATAAGACTCCCAAGGAGCGGGAGGATGCCATTTGCCGGGAGCACCACACCGTTTTCCTCATGCAGATCGGCGACAATCTTAAGCGCTCCGGCAAGCCCCACGATGGCCGCGCTCCCGACTATGACGACTGGGCTCTGAACGGCGACATCCTCATGTGGAACGATGTGCTTCAGCGCAGCTTTGAGATTTCCTCCATGGGCATCCGCGTAGACGAGGACTCTATGCGCTATCAGCTGAAAAAGCGCGGCTGCGAGGAGCGCAGTGCGCTGCCCTTCCACAAGCTGCTGCTTAGCGGCCAGCTCCCCCTGACCATCGGCGGCGGCATCGGCCAGTCGCGCATTTCCATGCTGCTTCTCGGCAAGGCGCATATCGGCGAGGTGCAGGCCTCCATCTGGGATGACGAGACCGTCTCCGCCTTGGCATAGAATATTACGCTGGCGATGAGCAGCACGATGTTCTGCCCGCGCGCGGTCTTCCCCGCAAGCACGGATGCCAGAAAGCACCG
>OQVT01000007.1_pt1 | contig 53756 bp, 42 predicted proteins | sample 1691561 | NCBI WGS metagenome assembly OQVT01 (sample SAMN03418260, study PRJEB22391) | human gut metagenome | biome: human-gut; feature: organic feature; material: feces | host: Homo sapiens | place: Tanzania | collected 2013-01 | reverse complement strand
AATTTGTCCAACTAAGTTTTCCTCACCAAACACTTCGTCGCACAGCCTCTTCAGGAACGCACAGATCCCGCCCGCCGGCAGCTCCTCCGCGAGCTCCTCCCGGAGATCGTCGCTGGCCAGCCGCGGATTATAGACCTTATCCTCGGAGAAGACACGATTCATCGTGACGTCCCGCGCATCCACCGGCACCTCCGGCAGCATCTGTGCGCCATAGCAGAGACAGTACGTATACATCATCTGTCCCTGCAGGAAGCGGTCATAGTAGCCAGCCCCATGGCCGAGTCGCCGGCCATAGCGATCCGCTGCGATGCACGGCACCACCGCCAGTGCGATCTTATAGGCATCCACCACCGGCAGATCTTCCTTCGGCTCCAGCAGTCCATACGCCCCCGGCACGAGATCGTCCCAGCTCATGATCTGCACCGCCTCCATACGATGTTCCGGCCCCGGGATGCAGCGTGGCACCGTCACAAGCTTTCCCATCTGCCAGGCCGTCTCGATGATCTCCCGCGTCGACGGCTCGTCCTCCGTATTCACGTAGCAGAAAATCGAATCCACCTGCTGAAAAATCGGATAGCAGAGAAAACGTGTCGCGATCTCCGCATTTGCCTGTGCACGATACTCCGCCGTCAGTGTTTTCTTCTTTTCGCGGATCAGTGCCCGCGCCTCGTCCTTCGTCATGTTCTCTCCATTCATATCCCGCGCTTCACTTCCGAAAAATCGTCAGCGTATGGCACGCAGGGCCGCCCCGCCGGTGTTCCCACTTCGCTCCGCATCCCGATGTAGACATTGGCCTCTGTCAGAGGTAGCGCAGCAGCGTCGGCAGCAGCACGGCCATGTCGATCGGCTTCGCGACATGATCGTTCATCCCTGCATCAAGCGCCGCTTGTCGATCCTCCGCGAAGGCGTTCGCCGTCATCGCGATGATCGGAATGCCCGCCTTTTTCGCGTCCTTCATGCCACGGATCTTCGTCGCCGCCTCATAGCCGTTCAGCACTGGCATCTGAATATCCATAAGCACGAGCGCATAATAGTCCTCCGGTGCCTGTGCCAGCATCGTGCAGCACGCTTCTCCATCCGCCGCACGCTCGACGATAAGTCCTTCCTCCCCGAGCAGCTCCATCGTGATCTCCGCGTTCAGCTCGTTATCCTCCGCGAGCAGGATACGCCGGCCCTTCAGCTTCGCATGCCCAGCTTCCGCCGATGCCTCTGGCGACGGGTATACCTCCTCCCGGGAGGCCAGTGTCAGCGCGAGGTCGACGGTAAACTTCGTGCCGACGCCCTGGGTACTCTCCACCTGGATCGTGCCACCCATCAGTTCGATGAGAGATTTGACGATCGGAAGTCCGAGACCGGTGCCGACGACCTTATTCTCCGTCGTAGTATGCTCTCTGGAAAACTCATCGAAGATGTGCGGCAGATAGTCCGCACTCATGCCGATGCCGGTATCCTCGCAGGTGAAGCGATAGCTTGCCTTCTTCTCATCCTCAGACGGAAGTTCATGAATCTCGACGCGGATGGCATGACCATCCGGAGTGTACTTGATGGCATTGCTCACGATGTTGAGGTAGATTTCCTCCAGCTTCGTCTTGTCACAGTACGCAAACTTATGCGGTACATGGGCATCCTCAGCGTACTGGATGTTCTTTTTCTGGATGTCGGCTTCAAACACCGTATTGACGGAGTGGAACAGTGCACTGAGGTCCGTCGCTTCGAGCTTCAGTGTCGCACTGCCGCTTTCGATTCTGGCCATCTCCAGCACCTGATTGATGATGGTCAGGAGCAGACTGCTGGCGTTCTGGATCTTCTGGAGATATCCTCTCGCATTTTCCTGATCATCGAGATTTCGATTCAGCAGCTCCGTGAAGCCCATGATGGCATTCATCGGCGTCCGGATGTCATGGCTCATGTTAAACAGGAAGCGTGTCTTCGCTTCGCTCGCCTCCTGCGCCTGCGCAACCGACAGCTGCAGCTTTTCGGCATACTGCTGCTCGTGATAGCGTTTCATAAAGAAAAGATAGAAAAGCGCAGAGAACAGAAGGGACAGAACATAGCAGATCACGACGTCAGAAATCCAGTAGGATATCGGAATCCATCCATCCGATGGGATGATGTCGAAGTACCAGCTGTCATTCGGAAGTGTGCAGCTGACCGTCAGCCGATCCTTCGGAAGCGTATGCGGGCACTGCACCAGCACATTCGGCTCGCCGGTCACACCATCCTCTTTCCAGATGCGATAGCAGTAATCAGCTTCGCTCAGACGGTCGAGGCCCATCTTCGCCACGAACTTATCCCAGTCGATGACCAGGACGATGAAGCCCCAGAACGCCTGCTGCCCCGCAGCATTCATCTGATATACCGGATTAAACAGCAGTGCACCTTTACCGCCCTGTTTCAGTTCAAACGGACCTGCCAGCGTATACTCCGTACTATCCTTCGCCAGCTTCGCTTCGGCCGCCCGTTCATGCTCGGAAAGCAGATCCAGTCCGAAGGCTTCTGCATTTTCCTGCATCGGATAAATCTCTGTGACGACGCCTTCCGGTGCCAGCTCGAAGGCCTTCACCACACCATCTTCATTCGGGAGCATACTCGCCAGCGCGGAAAAGCCATCCTCGTTCAGCTCATACCCGGCCAGAATGACATTTTCCAGTACATTCGAGCAGGTCATATACTCATCCATCTGGGACCGGATTCTGCGAAGCGTATTCTGTGCGGTATACGTCGTTGCGGCCTGTTCATTTTTCTTTATATTTTCCAGTAAAAAATAAGCCAGAAAAAGTGCACTCACAAAGGCGATAAACCCGACTACATAACACTTTTTCTGTATTTTCTTCTCCACCGGGTTACGTTTCACCATAGTATGCACTCCATTTCTGCTGTCTATGCTCATTATAAGACGCATGGACTGCAGATGCAAAAATAAAAATAATTTCTTCTCGCCAGAGTATTGTCAAAATAATATCCGTGTGGTACTATGTAGACACAAGATAAAAAAAGATTCGTTAACAGAAAATCTTCTGACGAGAAAGGAAGATTCAGACGTTAACAAAGTGGTGATCCGACAAATCACCGAAACGATAAAAAAGGAAGGAGGTATGAAAACGATGATTCCAGCACAGTTCGTTGATAATATCTCCGGGCTTCACGAAAGATAAAATCCATCGATAACAGCGCATAAGCGGTCATGTTATTCAGCATCGGAGTGTTTCTCCAGATAAAGGATCTTTCATCAAGCCCGCGCGATATTATCATCTTTATAAAAACAAAATAGAACAGATATCCAGAAAAGATAGCACAAAGCTATTTTAACCATATAGGCTTATTACCTAGAGGAGATACTCCGTTGTACTATTAAGTTTTAAAATCGAATATGGAACAAAAAACACAAGCTTAAATGCTTAGCATATTAAGAGGAATCCCAGATGGGGTTCCTCTTTTCAGCTTCTGTTTCAATCGCTGCTCTTTCCGATCTGTCGCTCCCTCCTGATGGTTTATAGAGCGTGCATCCCTCCAGGCAGCAATCTACAGCCGTGACTTATATTCCATCCATCACAAAAGAGGCAGGCCTTTCGGCCTGCCCCCTCTTCTCTTCATTCATCAGATCAGTGAATGAGATCCTCATAAAACTCGAATGCTTCCTTATCTGTAAAGCCTTCATGTACTACCTTATGAACCGCCTGCGCCATCTCTACCGGGTGCTGGCTCTGGAAGATATTACGTCCCATGTCTACACCACGTGCGCCCTTCTGGATCACTTCATAAGCCAGGGTCAGTGCATCCTTCTCTGCAAGCTTCTTACCGCCGGCTACGACGATCGGTACCGGACAGGCCGATACGACTTCTTCGAAGTGCTCACAGTTATAGGTCTTCACGATCTGACAGCCCATCTCTGCGATGATTCGAGTCGCCAGCTTGAAGAAACGATCGGTACGCTCCATATCCTTACCTACGGCACATACGCCCAGGGTCGGGATGCTGTAGCGCATACCGGCATTGATCACCTTGCTCAGGTTATCGATGCTGGACAGCTGTCCATCTGCACCGATAAATACCTGTGATGCCATACAGTCTGCATTCATACGAATGGAATCTTCGATATCTACAGCTACGACTTCATGACTCAGGTCATCCTGCAGCATGCTCGAACCAGAGGATACTCTCAGTGCAATTGCATTGGTGAATTCCGGTTTTAAGCATGTGCGGATCGCGCCTCTTGTACCCATAAAGCAGTCAACGTATGGAGCCAGCTTCGGCAGTAATAAATCAAGTCGCTCCAGTCCGGCTGTGCTGCCCATGAAATAACCATGGTCAAACGCAAACATCACGGTGTTTCCGCTCTTCGGATTAAAGATATTTGCAAGATGATGCTTCATTCCCCAATCCAGATTATTTGCGCCCTTGATATAAAATCCATCCTGATTTGCAAATGGTGTATCTACATGATAATCCTTTGCTACTTTAAGTCCCTCTAAATCTGCCATCGATGTGTTTCCTTTCGACTATATTCAGTTTGTCACAACATACATATCCTAAGTTATATTCAGTTACATTTGTAGTATTTATGATTTAGAAATCATAATTGTTCATGTTCTCAGCGGTGAATACGAGACGCTCCGGAAGAAGAACGACACCGTTGTTCTCAGCACCGGTAGCTGCACCAGCGGAGATGCTTTCGTTTGCAAGTACTTCGCAGGAGCCGATCTCAGGAATATCGATCGAATCGCCGACCTTCACAGTATTACCTGCAGCGAGGTATGCAGCGACATAGCAGCCCATCGCGCCCTGAAGCTTCGCATCCCAGAGACCCCAGTTGTAAAGAGTTCCGTTTGTGCAGTACTGCTTTACAGCGTTCGGAGTTGCGAAACCGGTGATGGTTACGTTGTCCTTATTATAGCCCTTGTTCTCTGCAGCCTGTAACTGGCCAGGAAGAGCAGTAGAGTCATTACAGATGATAACGTCGATATCCGGGTTTGCATCGAGAACAGCCTCACCTACCGTGATGGACTTCTCTGCATCCTGCTCGGAATAGTAGTTATCCGGGTGAACATTGGTCCAGTTCGGATAGGTCTCAGCGATGATTCTCTCGCCTTCCACCTGCCAGCTGTTCTGATCGGTTACGGTCGCCTGTGAATAGTGCCAGCAGTACTTGATTTCATCCTTCTCCGGATCCTTGCCTCTTGCCTTTAAGCCATCCGCAGCCATATCAACGAGCATCTGTCCTAAAACTTCCGGTGTTCCCTGGGAAACCATAAGGCTTCTATCCTCAACGTTTGCGTCCGAATCCCATGTGCTGACAACGATGCCGGCATCCTTCGCCTCATTCAGTGCATCTGAAACGCCTGCTGCATCTACCGTGGAGATACAGATGGCATCTACGCCTGCAGAAATCGCCTGGTTGATAACGGATACCTGATCTGCTACGGCTGCGCTGGAGCTGCCCATGTAGTTTACATTGATGTTCCACTTCTTTGCGAACTCCTGAGCACCATCATTGGCAACCTCGAAGAATGCGTTACCGGTCAGCTTCGGAATAAACGCAACGGTCTTTCCCTCTACGCTTGCACCGGATGTGCTCTCTGCTGCCGGAGCCTCAGTCTCTGCTGCAGCGGCTGTGGTCTCTGCCTTCGCTGCTGCGGTTGTCTCCGGCGCCTTGGTGTTTCCACCACAGCCTGCGAGCATAGATGTCAGCATCGCGCCCACTAATACGGTTGATAAAATCTTCTTCATTACATTTCCTCCTTTGGATGTTTGATATGTATGTTTAGATATGATCTAACTTGGTTTATGCAGCTGCCTTCTGCCGCTGACTTTTACATTTTGCGCGGTAGTTTACAAACGCCGGATGTACCATCAGTGCACGTCCCAGCAGAACAACGACCAGCAGGATTCCGATCGGCGCATCCAGGTACTGTGCATTGATACCGAAGCACAGCGGAAGTCCGAATTTGATCAGTCCGATAATGATGGTTGCCAGCACGGTGCCGAGTACATTTCCCTTACCACCGGTCGATAAGGTGCCACCCAGCACGACGACGGTAATGATATTCATGGTGAATGTACTTCCAAGATCGGACTTTGCGATGTTGTAGTACGAGGTCAGAACGATACCTGCAATGGCTGCACCGATCGCACTCAGTACATAGGTAGAAAGGACTACTCTCTTCGTATTGATGCCCGAAAAGCTGCCGGCATTCGGATTCACACCGACGAGAAAGATCTTGCGTCCATACTTGGTCTTATGAAGCACGATGCCCATGATGACAGCGACGATCAGAAAGACGATCGCCGGTCCCGGTGAGATCTTTCCGATTTTAAACTTGGTCATCGCTCTGAATGCATCCGGAAAATTCGTGATACCCATATAGGACGGTGTATTACTCATGGTGGATACCATCAGCGCAAGGCCTGCATACAGGAAACTGCCACCCAGGGTCGCCACCATCGCCTGCACACCACAGTACGCGATGAAGAATCCGGTCAGGATGCCACATAAGATGGCGATCACGACAGCCAGTGCGACCGCCGCCCAGATATTGAGTCCCCAGTCCTGCCATGCCACACCGATGATGATCGAGGTCAGTCCCACGATGGAGCCCGCCTGGATATCGATACCGCCGGTGATCATGACCAGTGTGACGAAGATACCGATGATACCGATCGGAACGAAGTCGTTCATGCTGCGGAACATCGAAGAGACATTCAGGAACTTCGGATTGGTCATGCCGAAAATAAGAATTTCGATCAGAATGACGGCGATCAGGAACCAGTTCCAGTTCAGCTTTACTTTCATCCTGGTTTTCTTTTCACTTGAAACATTTCCGCTCATCATGCATTTTCTCCTTCCGCCACCATATCATCCCGTGTTCTTGCCTGCAGTCTTTCATGTCTTAACTTCATTCTGGAACGGATCTGCATGACAGAATCGACGACGACGATCACGATCAGGATGCTTCCTGTAATCGCATCATTATAATTAGACGAGAAGCCCATAAATACCAGAAGGTAACTGATGGAGCTCATGATGACCGCACCGATGGCGGATCCGATCACACTTCCCACACCACCGGTAAGACTGATACCACCCAGTACACAGGCGGCTACGGCGGTCATCTCATATCCATTACCACTCGAGGTGGTGACGATACCGATACGGCTGCAGAACAGAATGCCTGCAATCGATGCCATCACAGAGCAGACGATATAGGACAGAAACTTGGTCTTGACCGGATCGATACCGACCAGCTTCGCACCATCTGCATTATCTCCGACTGCCTTTACATATCTTCCCTTTCGGGTTCTGGTGAGAAGAAGATGGATGATGATCGTAAGAATCAGCGCTGCGATGAAATAATAGGTAATCTTGATGCCCGGCAGTGCCTTCGCGGAAATATCCTTAAAGCTCTTCGGAATATTATTTACATCTGCACCATTCGTGTAGATAAACATCAGGCCTCGTAAGATACCATTTACACCTAAGGTAAAGATCAGCGAAGGTGCTTTCATAATCGCCACACCGAAGCCGTTGATGCAGCCGACGATGATACCGATCAGAATTCCGACCGCGAAAGCAAGCGCCCAGCTTGCGCCGTTACAGATCATGGAACCCACGACCACAGCGGTCATGCCGAGGCAGGAGCCTACCGATACGTCGATCTCTCCGACCATGATGGTAAATGCCATACCTACCGATATAATGACGAAAACAACCGATGAATTAAAGCAGGCGGCGATATTGCTTACTGCCAGAAACGCCGGATTGATACAGCCAACCACTGCAAAAAGCAAAATCAGGAAAAAGAAGCTCGTCATTTCTCTCTTTTTCAAGAGTGTCCGTAAACTGTTCATTATTCTTTCTCCTTTCCAACAACACCGAAGGAAGCTCTCGTGAGATTCTCCTGATTGATTTCTGATCGTTCAAACTCACAGTTCAGTCGTCCCTGGTGGATGGTCACTGCCCGGTCGCTCAATTCGATAATTTCCTCCATATCGGATGAAATCAGCAGTACAGCCAGGCCTTTCTTCGACAGACCCTTGATGATGTTATAGACATCGGTTCGTGCACCTGCATCGATCCCTCGTGTCGGCTCGTCCAGAATGATCAGCTTCGGGCCGGTCGCCAGTGCATGTCCGATAACCACCTTCTGCTGGTTACCACCGGAAAGACTTCCCAGTTCCTGATCCTGTCCGGTTACCTTGATACGGAAGTCATCGATGTACTGCTGTGTCAGTTCTTTTTCCTTTTTTGTATCCAGGAAAACCTTTCCCATGAAAGATTCACCCAGGATTCCGCTTGTGATGTTATACGCAACCGATGAGATTTTGAAAATGCCATCGGCATGTCGATCCTCGGAAACATAGTTGAGGCCGGCCTTCATCACCTTCTGTGTACTCAGTCCGGTGATATCCTGTCCGTCCAGATAAACTTTACCGCCCAGCACCTTATCCATACCGAAGATGGTCTGTGCCATCTCGGTTCGTCCGGCACCAACCACACCTGCAACACCCAGAATCTCGCCAGGATACACCTTCAGAGAAATATCCTTAAATCCATAGCCGCTGAAGTTCTGAAGCTCCAGTACCGGTGCTTTCGTGTAATCAACGTTTGTTTTGCTTACGACTTCCTGCTGATCCGTGGCATCCGGTAACAGTCCCTTTACCAGTGCGGCCTTCGTGAATTCTTCGATCTTCCCCATCAGGGTGATACGCCCATCCCGCATGATACCGACATCCGTCGAGATTTCAAATACCTCATCCAGACGATGGGTGATGTAGATGATGCCGATCCCCTGTGCCTTTAAGTCCTTGATCACCTTGAACAGGCTCTCTACTTCCTTAAAGGTAAGTGCACTGGTCGGCTCATCCAGAATCAGGATCTTCGCGTGTCTCAGCAGTCCGCGCAGTAGCTCAACCAGCTGCTGCTCTGCGATCGAGAGTGTATTCGCCTTCCGATTCAGCTCCAGGTTCCAGCCGATGTTCTTCATCGTATCCACCAGTTCCTTATGAAGTTCCGCCTGTGGTCTGGTAAAACCGATGAGGATATTTTCTTCCACACTCATATTCGGAAAAAGCAGTGGCTCCTGCGGCACCATGTATACGCCGCTGGACAGTGCCTCCGTCGTTTTTCCTGCCGTCATCTCCTTACCGTCGACGAAAACCTTTCCACTGTCATGTGTATAGATGCCCATGATGATCTTCATTAAGGTACTTTTACCAGCACCATTACCTCCGATCAGGGAAAGGACTTCTCCAGCTTTCAGGCTCAATGTCATGCCCTTCAGAACTGCATTATCACCAAAGGATTTATAAATATCGCAAACCTGCAGCAGATTTTCAGCTCCTGGTTTATTGTTATTCTCCATTATGATCTCCCCTCCGTCATTTTGGGTACTTTTGTTCAAATGATGAACTTATATTAACGCCATCACCATTATTTGTCAACATAACCAGCATGCATTTCTAATATTTTATTGTCCAGTTTAACAACAAGAAGAATGAACACTTTATTTATATTGACATTTTGCACAATGCTCTTTATACTTTTGGTAAACATATTTTTATGCCGTGAACTTTTGTTTCGTTCGGCCATCGATTTTTATATAGAGGGTTTCGCCATGGAGCAGAGCTATAACTACGAAGAAGAATTAATGATAAAAATCGCCTGGTACTACTATATCGAGAACCTGACACAGCAGGAAATCGCGAAGCTTCTGGGCATTAACCGTATCAAGATCCTGCGTCTGCTCGATAAGGCAAAGGAAAACGGATTCATCACCTTTCAGATCCGAAACAGCAGTACCCGTCGTTTGAATATGGAAAAGGAATTCAAGGATCTGTTTCATTTAAATGATGTCCTGATCATTCCCTCGCCGCCAACCGGTGATTCTTTAAACGATTCCCTGGCGCAGGCAGCGTCCATGTACATCAACCAGCGCATCAAGGATAATTCCTATATCAATATGGGATATGGCGATACGCCGAGCCGGATACTGAACTATCTGGCGCAGCGCTCGGAAAGCCCGATCAATGTCATCTCCCTGACCGGTGGTGTCAATTACTACCTGCCGAATACGCAGTCCAGTATTTTCAACGCCCGTCTGCACCTGATCCCGAGTCCGCTGATTCTGAGTTCTTCCTCTATTATGGAAGAACTGAAAAAAGAAAATGATATCCAGCGCATCGCAAACATGGCCATGATTTCCGATTTCACCGTGATGGGTATCGGCGGCATGGACACGAGTGCTGCCACGATTATAAAGAACGCCATCCTGACGCCGGATGACTATCTGTTTTTGCAGAAGCAGGGTGCCGTGGGTGATATTTTAAGTCACTTCATCGACATCCATGGACATCTCATCGACAGCGACCTCGAGAAGCGCCTGATGAGTCCTCCGCTGAGCAAGATCGAGAACTTCAGCAATGTCGTCGGTGTCGCCGGTGGTCCGCACAAGGTTGAAGCAATCTATGCTACCCTGATGGGCAGCTATCTCGATGTCCTGATCACAGACGAGAACACGGCTGCCTCTATTCTGGAGCTATATCAGAACAAACAATAATCATATATTTCGAAAGAAAGGATGGTTCATCAAATGAAGAAATATTTAATGGCGATCGACGCCGGAACCGGAAGCGTACGTGCGGTTCTCTTCGATGTAGAGGGTAATCAGATCGGCTGCTCCCAGCACGAGTGGACGCATAACGAAGACCCGCGTTTTCCGGGCAGCATGGACTTCGACTGGACCTTCAACTGGAAACTGGCCAGCAGCTGCGTGCGAAATGTACTCGCCGAAACCGGCATCGACCCGACAGATATCGCGGCGATTTCGACCACCTGTATGCGTGAGGGTATCCTCCTGTACGATCAGGATGGAAACGAGATCTGGGCCTGCGCCAATGTCGACGCCCGTAGCACAGATGAAGTAGGGGAACTGATTCGGATGGATCCGGATCTCGAGCTTGCGCTGTATCAGAAGTCCGGTCAGAGCTATGCGCTCAATGCAATCCCTCGTATTCTGTGGGTAAAGAACAATCTCCCGGAGATTTACGAAAAGACCGCAAAGGTCGGCATGTTTAACGACTGGCTGATCTACAAGCTGACCGGCGTACTCGCCGTCGAGCCGAGCAACGGCTCGACCACTGGTCTTCTGGATCTGCAGACCCGTGCATGGGATACCGACATCGCTGCAAAGTGTCATCTGCGCACCGATATCTTCCCGGATGTCCTGGAATGCGGATCGATCGCAGGTGCTGTCACCGCAAAGGGCGCTGCCGAAACAGGTCTCGCAGAGGGAACACCGGTCGTCGTGGGTGGCGGTGACTGTCAGCTCGGTACCATCGGTGTCGGTGCATGCAAACCGGGTGAAGCTGCGGTATTCGGTGGCAGCTTCTGGCAGTATGAATTTAATACCGACAGCGGAAAGACGGACCCATACGGACGCGTCCGTGTAAACTGTCATGCGGTACCCGGTGTTTGGCAGTACGAGGCACTTGCGTTTAAGCCGGGTCTCGTGATGCGCTGGTTCCGCGATGGTTTCTGTCAGGAGGAAAAGAGAAAAGCAAAGGAAATCGGTGACGATCCGTACAATCTGATGAATCGTGAAGCCGAGAAGATCCCGGCCGGATGCTATGGCATGATGTGCTGCTTCAGTGATGTGATGAACTTTATCAACTGGAAGCATGCTGCGCCGACCTTCACAAATTTCGAGCTTTTACCGGAGAAGTTTAACAAGTATACCTTCTACCGCTCAATCCTGGAAAATACCGCGATGCTGGTGAAGGGGCATATCGAGCTCGTTAAGGAAGCCACCGGAAACGAACCGGACAAGCTGATCTTCGCCGGCGGTGCATCCGTCAGTGATTTATGGTCACAGATTCTCGCCGATGTCACCGGAAAGACGGTGGTCACACCGGTCGTAAAGGAGGCAACCGCGCTCGGTGCTGCCATTCTGGCCGGCTACGGCGTCGGAATCTATCCTTCCATCGCAGAAGGCGCTGCCCGCTGCGCAAAGGTCGATAAAACCTTTACACCGAATTTCGAAAATAAAAAGATCTACGATGAGATGTATCCGGTATGGCGGGAGGTCTATAAGGCAAACCTCGCGCTCTGCGACCGAAAGCTCACGAAGAATATGTGGATCGCACCAGGCCTGTAAGTAATGAACTGTGGAGCACAGACTTTTAAGCCTGTCCGCACCTGATTCATACATTTTCGGCTATATCCGATTTGTATAGTAACTTGTAGTGAAACTCAGATACCGAGTTCACAGAATAGAGAGGGAATAGAAATGTTTGTAGTGAATGAAAGAGATTTTGAATACCGTTTCGGTGACAGCGGCCCGAAGTATCTGATGAAGGGCCCACGCATGAACTATGCACTGGTTCAGTTCCAGCCGGGACAGGATTTCCAGGCACACTATCATAATGTCATGGAAGAGAACTTCTATATCTTAGAGGGAAAAGTCGATATCGTGGTCGACGGCGTCTGTCACACCTTAACCGAAGGCGATTTCATCCACATCGAGCCGGGTGAGGTGCACTATGTAAAGAACGCCTACGACAAGCAGATCAGGATGGTTTCTACCCTTGCGCCTTTCCAGGAAGTGGATAAGGTCAATGTAGAGAATCCTGTATACTGATTTCTGAATATCCATTTCTGTATATTCGTTCGAAAGAAAACGGAGGCCGTCCATCAGGACCACCTCCGTTTTTACTGTCTCAATGCATGTATACCGCCACGGTGCCGCAGGACATCACGCATTATCTTTCTGAAACCATACGCACACCATCCGGTTCAGGACTTCTTTCCGGCCATCATGATCGTATCACGTTCTTCCACATGGTCGCCCTTCAGATAACTGTCCGTCTGCACCGGTGACAGCTCATGAAGGTCATACGGGGTCTCCTGGTACACGAAGTTCAGCCAGTTCGTGTAGGTACAGTTCGAGGTCGAACGCCAGCTGAGGACGGGTTCCTTTGATGGATCATTGTCCTCATAATAACCAACGGGAAGCTTCGGGTTGAGGCCCTTCTTCACATCGCGCTTATACTCCTTATCCAGGTCGTACTTATCATACTCGGAGTGGCCGGTGATGAAGATCTGGCGGCTCGAGCAGGCGAGAATCATATAGCTGCCGCCCTCTTCCGGCTTCACCGCTTCCGCAACGACATACAGCTCCGGATTCTTCCGGACAGCCTCCTCATCGACCCCTGTATAGCGGGAGATCGGCACATTAAAATAATCATCCATGCCGCGCATGATCATCTTCTTCCGGTGAAGCACCTTCTGACGATAGATGCCGGAGAGCTTTTCCGGGAGCAGACGCTTCTCGATGCCATAATGATAGTAGAGCCCGGCCTGCGCGCCCCAGCAGATGTGAAAGGTTGAGAAGACATGGGTCTCGGACCATTTCATGATTTCCGTAAGCTCCGGCCAGTACTCTACCTCCTCGAACGGAAGCTTCTCGACCGGTGCGCCGGTGATGATCAGGCCGTCGAAGTACTCCTCCTCCACCTGATCCAGGGTCACATAGAACTTATTGAGATGAGAGGCGTCGGTGTGCTTCGACTCGTGGGTCGCCACGGTCATAAAGGTGATCTCCGTCTGAATCGGAAAGTTCGACAGCACACGGAGAATATCAAGCTCTGTATCCTCCTTCAGCGGCATCAGGTTCAGAATCGCGATCCGCAGTGGTCGGATCTCCTGAGACTGCGCCCGTTTCTCATCCATCACGAAGATGTTCTCGTTCTCCAGGATATGCTTCGCAGGTAAATCATTCTGTACTTTAATCGGCATAGGGTACCTCGTTTATGTTTATCTTCAGACAAGTAAGGCGATTCCTGAATAAAAATGTTCAGGAATATGCATTTTCATACAAATAAATGAAACTGACCCAAATTATATCTCGAAATCCTATTGCACACAACTAAAACTCATGCTATAGTACTATCCGCACTCGAGAAATCGGTGCACAATTTCATAACTTATTCAGAGACGGTGGAGCTACATAGGAGCGATGAAGCCGCAGCAACCCCGGAAACGGAAGGTGCTAACCTGAGCGAACGTTTTGTTTCGAGCAATAAGATGCGGATTTTCAGCCTGTCGATTGTTCGACAGGCTTTTTTATACATCCATCCCCGCAGGGAACTCATCGATCGGGCTTTCCGACGATGTGCCCCACACAGCGACGGATCCGCAAAAAGTCACTTCGAAACACCATTTGGCATAGGCCAGAAAGGATTTACACATGTTATTTTCATCAGAGCAGGTATCCAACGGACATCCGGATAAGATCTGTGATCAGATTTCCGATGCTATCGTGACCGACATTCTGCAGCACGACGACCAGAGCCGTATCGCAGCCGAGACCATCATCAAGGATTACGAGATCACCGTGATGGGTGAGATCACTTCGAACTACGAGCCGGATTACGACAAGCTGATCCGCGATGTACTCCGCAGCATCGGTCTCACCGATGTCGAGAAATACAACATCCGTTACCTGATTTCCAGACAGTCTCCGGACATCGCGATGGGTGTCGACAACGACGGTGCCGGCGACCAGGGCATGATGTTCGGCTATGCGACGAACGAGACCGAGGAGATGCTCCCGATTCCATACGTTCTTTCCACGAAGGCACTGCTGAAGCTTCGTGCCTACAACCTGAAGGATGGCTTCCAGAAGTTCCGTCCAGATGCAAAGGCACAGGTATCCTTCGATTATGATACCCACCGCATCGACACCTTCCTGATCTCCACCCAGCATGCCGAGGAGACCTCTCTCGACGAGGTACGTGAGATCGTTTCCGGCATCATGAAGGAAACTGCAGAGGAGATGGGCCTCAACACCGACTTCCGTGTGCTGGTGAATCCAACCGGCCGTTTCGTTCTCGGTTCCTCCTTCGCCGATTCCGGCCTGACCGGTCGTAAGATCATCGCCGACACCTACGGTGGAGCCGCTCATCACGGCGGCGGAGCCTTCTCCGGTAAGGATCCGAGTAAGGTCGACCGTTCCGCAGCTTACATGGCTCGTAAGATCGCCCGCGATATCGTCAACGCCGGCAAGGCAGATCGCTGTGAGGTACAGCTTGCCTACGCCATCGGCGTTGCAGAGCCGGTTTCCGTATATGTCGACTGCTTCGGTACCGAAAAGCAGGATCGTAACACCATCTGGGAGGAAATCAAGCACAACTATGATCTGACCCCGAAGGGCATCACCCGTGCGCTGGATCTCCGCCACGTCGATTACAACCTGGTATCCAGCTACGGTCACTTCGGCAAGTCCGAGCTTCCATGGGAGAAGTAACTTGTCCCAGATGAAGCCGAAAGAAAAGACACTCTGGCATGATGGTCTTCAGTACGATCTGCTCCTCGGCATCGCCCTGGAGCTGATCGTACTTTTCGTTTCCATCCTCTTCTGGCATATGCAGTTCCCGAAGCTGGCTGTCGCGAAGGCAGCGGTCCTGAACCTCCTGTACCTCGTACTGGCGCTCCCGCTGCTCGTCGGGATCTTCGGTCTCTGTGCGCGTTCGATGGAAAACGCATTCTGGACCCGGCTCTTCACGCGGCTCGCATGGCCGGCACTCCTCGCCGGTATCCTCGCTACGCTCATCCTCTGTCTGATTCCACCCTACTGCTCCGGCAGCACGAAGCAGAAGCAGTATATGCAGATCGATCAGGGCATCGACGAAAGCATAGTGAACGACCTGCATCAGCTCTTCCCGGAGACCATCCTGCCGACCGCCGGTGACGTCTCCTATCAGTACTACAAGTACACGAGCATCCTCGAGAACAGCCTGCACATAAGCCTCGGCGAGACGCTCGACGAAACCGGCTTCCAGAGAGAAGCTGCCCGCATCGGCGCTCTGCCAATGCTTACATCCGGCACCCGCACGGAAGGCGAGGACATCACGCTCATCTATCTCCAGACCCCGGAAGGCCTGATCCTGCACCTGAGCCTCGACGCCGCCTGCCACCGTATCATCTACTCCGCCAGCTGCCGGCAGCACTAAAAAAGGAGCCCTGAGGGCCCCTTTTTTATATTACTTATTGTAGTTCACGATGGTGCCGAAGTCCGGCTTCAGAGATGCACCGCCGATCAGTCCGCCATCGATATCCGGCTGTGCGAGGAGTTCCTTGCAGTTGCCGGCATTCATGGATCCACCATACTGGATGCGGATCGCCTCTGCGGTATCGGTGTCATAGATCTCAGCGATGGTATCACGGATCGCCTTACATACCTCCTCAGCCTGTGCGGAGGTCGCGGTCTTACCGGTTCCGATCGCCCAGATCGGCTCGTACGCGATCACAACGCCCTTCGCCTGATCAGCGCTTACGCCCTGGAAAGCAATCTTGATCTGCATACGGATCCAGTCCTCCGTGATTCCCTGCTCTCTCTGCTCGAGGGACTCACCACAGCACACGATCGGCTTCAGGCCCTTCTCAAGCGCCTTCAGGAGCTTCTTATTGATGTCCTCATCGGTCTCATGGAAGTAGCCTCTTCTCTCGGAATGGCCCATGATCACGTATTCTACGCCTGCATCTACGAGCATGTCAGCAGAGATCTCACCGGTGTATGCGCCCTTATCCTCGAAATAAAGATTCTCTGCGCCGACATGTACATTGCTGCCCTTTACAGCATTGACCACTGGTACGAGGTCGATGGCTGGTACACAGTACACAACGTCCACATCCTCATTCTGTACGAGTGGCTTTAACGTCTCGACGAGCTTCACCGCCTCAGAAGGAACCATGTTCATCTTCCAGTTACCGGCAATAATCTTCTTTCTCATATAGATACCTCTTTCTTTTTATCACTTCACATATATGAAGCATCATAAGCTGTGCGATGGCGCAGCCTTTCATCCATTTATATACGGCACCACAGAACATCCGGGATGATGAAAAAAGCCGGAGGCACTCCCACGGAAGGCCTCCGGCCACAGTTCAATTAGTTCTTATCATCTGCTGCAGCAACGCCCGGAAGCTCCTTACCCTCAAGGAACTCAAGGGAAGCGCCACCACCCGTCGAGATATGGCTCATCTTATCGCCATAGCCGAGCTGGTTCACAGCAGCTGCAGAATCGCCGCCACCGATGATGGTTGTCGCATCGGTATCTGCGAGTGCCTTCGCAACAGCCTTCGTACCAGCCGCAAGGGTCGGGTTCTCGAATACGCCCATCGGGCCGTTCCATACAACGGTCTTTGCGGACTTTACAGCCTCTGCATAGAGCTCCGCGGTCTTCGGTCCGATATCCATGCCCATCTTGCCAGCCGGAATCTTGTCAATGTCTACAACCTCTGTATCGATCGGTCCATCGATCGGATCCGGGAAGTGATCGGTGATAACTGCATCTACCGGAAGAAGAAGCTTCTTACCAAGCTGCTCTGCCTTGGCGATCATCTCCTTGCAGTAGTCAAGCTTCGTCTCATCACAGAGAGAAGAACCGATCTCGTAGCCCTGTGCCTTTGTGAAGGTGAACGCCATACCGCCACCGATGATGAGGGTATCGCACTTCTCAAGGAGGTTCGAGATAACATTCAGCTTATCGGCAACCTTCGCACCGCCGAGGATCGCTACGAAAGGACGTACCGGATTCTCAACCGCCTGGCCGAGGAACTGGATCTCCTTCTGCATCAGGTAGCCAACAACGTGCGGGCCGTTGATGTACTTGGTGACGCCAACATTGGAGCAGTGTGCTCTATGCGCAGTACCAAATGCATCATTTACGAATACATCTGCGAGAGAAGCGAGGTCCTGAGAGAATGCATCTCCATTCTTGGTCTCCTCTGCTCTGTAACGAGTGTTCTCGAGAAGAATCACATCGCCATCCTTCATCTCAGCAACCGCTGCTCTTGCGTTTGCGCCGACAACCTCAGGATCTGCTGCAAACTTTACTTCCTGGCCGAGAAGCTCGGAAAGTCTCTTTGCAACCGGAGCGAGGGTCTTGGAAGGCTTATCCTCCTCTGTCTTCACCTTACCGAGGTGGGAGCAGAGAATCACCTTGCCACCGTCAGCGATCAGCTTCTTGATGGTCGGAAGTGCAGCCACGAGTCTGTTCTCGTCGGTGATCACACCGTTCTTCAGAGGAACGTTGAAGTCGCATCTGCAAAGGACGCGCTTGCCCTTTACATCGATATCATCCACTGTTAACTTGTTTAAACCTGCCATAATAAATCTCCTTTTATAAAAAGAGGCCAGGCCCATGAAGGCCGGACCTCTTTAAAGTCATATCCCTGTTGATCCATGAGAGGGCCGTCCGAAGGACGGAGCGGCGCATGGATGCCTTAGTGGCGAACGTATTCAGAGCCTTGCCCGCGGCAAGGCAACTTAATATATTCTGAGAGGAATTAGTCAGCAATCAGAGAACCGAAGTACTTGATTGTTCTTACCATCTGAGATGTGTAGGAGTTCTCGTTGTCATACCATGAAACAACCTGTACAAGAGTCTTGCCGTTGCCCATCGGGAGAACCTTGGTCTGCGTAGCATCGAAGATGGAACCAGCCATGGAGTTGATGATATCGGAAGATACGATCTCGTCTGTGTTGTACTCGAAGGACTCTGTCTCCTCTGCCTTCATCTGAGCGTTAACCTCATCAGCAGTTACTTCCTTAGCAACAACTGCATCAAGGATGGTGGTGGAACCTGTAGCTACAGGAACACGCTGAGCAGCACCGTTCAGCTTGCCATCAAGCTCTGGAAGAACGAGGCCGATTGCCTTTGCTGCACCGGAAGATGCAGGAGTGATGTTCTGAGCACCTGCTCTGGAACGACGAAGGTTGCCCTTTCTCTGCGGTCCATCAAGGATCATCTGGTCACCGGTGTAAGCGTGAACAGTGGTCATGAAGCCGGACTCGATCGGAGCGAGGTCGTTAAGCGCCTTTGCCATCGGAGCGAGGCAGTTGGTGGTGCAGGATGCAGCGGAGATGATCTGATCATCAGCTGTAAGAGTCGTGTGGTTTACATTGTAAACGATGGTCTTCAGATCCTTACCAGCAGGTGCAGAGATAACAACGTGCTTAGCACCAGCGTTGATGTGTGCCATGGACTTCTCCTTAGAGCAGTAGAAACCTGTGCACTCGAGAACTACATCGATGTCAAGATCCTTCCATGGAAGAGCTGCAGCGTCCTTCTCCTTGTAGATCTCGATCTCCTTGCCATTTACGATGATGGAGTGATCAGTAGCCTCTACCGTACCGTTGTATCTGCCGTGGGTTGTATCATACTTAAGAAGGTATGCAAGCATCTCCGGGCTGGTCAGATCGTTGATTGCTACAACATCATAACCCTCAGCCTGGAACATCTGTCTGAATGCGAGACGACCGATACGGCCGAAACCATTAATCGCAACTCTTACTGCCATAATAATATCCTCCTGATATTTAATGAAATAAATGGTTACATATAAATTTCCATTAGCATCTGTTATTGTATGCTATCAAATGTCTTTTTGCAAGTACAAAACGGCGATTTTGTGAAAAATTTCACAGCAAATTTACAATTCTGTACGTGAGCCTGACGGTGAGCGACCATATGGCTTCTGTCGCTCGCCCTCCGGGCTCACTGAACGAATCGAAACATTACTGCAGCATGGATTTTACGTAGCCCGCGATATTGTCGGCGTGGTCTGAAATACGCTCGAGGTCACCGATGACATCGAGGAAGGCCACACCTGCGGAGGTACTGCACTTGCCCTCGCTGAGGCGCTGCATATGGTGCTCACGCATCTCACGCTCCATCGTGTCCACGACGTCCTCGGAGCGCTTTGTGTCGATGACTTCATCGATGCTGTTATCTTCGAGTGCATTGATGGACAGACTGAAGCTTGCCTGCGCCTGCTGTCCGATCTTCTGGAGATCCCGGATGCCCTTTTCCGTGAAGTGCACGCCGTTATCGAAGATGTATTTCGCCTTTTCGACAATATTCTCTGCATGATCACCGACACGCTCCATATCCGTCAGCGTATTCAGCATACGGGTCACCTCGAACTTCTGGCGCTCGCTGAGGGAGAGCTGGTCGATCTTGATGAGATAATTCGTGAGGAGGCCCGTCATATGGTCGATCAGCTTCTCCCGATCATGCACATCCTGAATCAGCTTCTCGTCTCCGCTCTCCAGTGCACTGCAGGCATCACTGATATTGACTGCAACGACGCGGCCGAGGTTGACGACCTCACTCCTGGTCGCCGCCAGGGCGATCGCCGGGGACTCCAGGATACGCTCATCCAGATGACGACGGAGACGCTGTTCTTCGATGTTCACCTTATCCTCTGCAGTCTGTGCACCTTCGGCGACGGTCTTCTCCGGAACGAGTGCACCGGAAAGCTTCACGAGAAGATCACCGAACGGATAGAGCACCAGCGTGCAGCTCACGTTAAAGATCGTATGGAAGATGGAAATCTCCACCGGCGTAAGCATGTCGTTGAAGAACTGCGGTACTGCGAAGGAAGCCGCAAAAATCAGTACACCGAACATCACGGCACCCGCTACGTTGAAGAGCAGGTGAATGCAGGCAGCCCGCTTCGCAGTGCGGCTGGTACCCGTTGCAGAAATCATCGCCGTCACGCAGGTACCGATGTTCTGTCCGAGGGTGATGTAGAAACCGGAGGCTCTCGGAACGGCACCCGCCAGGGCGAGGGTCTGCAGGATGGAAACCGAAGCAGCGGAGGACTGAATGATACCGGTCACGACCGCACCGACCAGAATACCCAGGATCGGATTTCCGCCGATCGCACGGAAGGCATCGGAGAAGATCGGTGAATCCGCATACGGGGATACCGCACCCGACATAAACTCGAGGCCGATGAAGATGAAGCCGACACCGATACAGAAATTACCGATCAGATCATCACTGCCCTTCTTGCCAAACAGGATACGGAACGCGCCGATGGCGATCAGCACTGGAGAAAAGAAATCCGGCTTCAGCACCGTCAGCATATCGCTCGAAATCTGCGTCAGTGATACCATCCAGGCCGTGATGGTCGTACCGATATTCGCGCCCATGATGATGCCGACCGCCTGTGAAAGATTCATGATGCCGGCATTCACGAAACCGACGACCATGACCGTCGTCGCGGATGACGACTGTACCAGTGCCGTAATCGCCGCACCGAGCACCACCGCCATAAAACGGTTCTTCGTCACGATGTCCAGGAAACCTGAGATCCGGTTACCTGCCGCCTTCTGCATGCCGTCACTCATGACGGACATACCATACAGGAACATACCTAATCCGCCCAGAAGACGGAACAGACTCGCCACATGATCTACTGTCATATTTTCTCCTAAAATAAAAGCTCGATTCCGAAAACCGAGTACCAGGCAGCAACCCCTGCCAAATCGGATTATAACAGACCGTAAAAATCATGTAAATATTCTGCAAAGTTCCTTCGCAGATACAATAAAAGAGGCGAAGGAACATCCTCCGCCTCTACCCGCACAGTGCTCAGCCCTGCGCAGCCGTAAACCCATAATAAATATTGATGCCATCCAGCAGTCCGGCTGCGATCCTGTCACAGGCCGCCTGGCTGTGGTCACTGGCCTTATCACCGACCTCGATATCCACCGACGGTACCGTCGAGTAGGAGGTCTGGGTCAGATCCATATCCATGCTGCCGCTCGAGAACACCTTCATGCCCGATGCCTTGAGTCCTGCGATGAGGCTCTCACCGAGCTTCTCGTGCTTCTGCCAGTAGCTCGCCACCGGCTCCATCGACTTCAGCGCGTCCGGTGTGCTCATAAAGAAGACACCCTTGTTTGACTTCGTGGAATCGAAGTGAATCGCGATATGGCAGTCTGCCTTATTGTTTGCGATGACCGTACGTGCGATATTGTCGAGCTGTACATCCTTATCATCACGAATCATCAGCACATCATAGCCATCCGCCAGCAGCTTATGCTTCAGACTCTCGGCGACCATCAAGGTCGCGACCGGCTCCGCCGTACCATCGGCGAAGGTCATACCGCCGGAAACTGCCGTCGCAGTCGTGCTGCCGGCGGCCGTCGAACCACCGGTCACCTTCTTCGATCCATCCGGATGGCACAGGGTCCGTACCGATCCGCCACCCTTCGTCCCGTGGCCTGCATTGACCGCCACCGTAATGCCCTTTCGTGCACTCTCGGCGACATCCGTGGTATAGAGAACGGCCTTTCCGGTGTTGATCTTCGAATTACCAGCGTACTTCCAGTCCAGATTTAATCCGATTTCTGTGCTCGCCAGCGAGCTCATACACATACATACGGAAAGAACAGCCGCTGTGACCAAAACGCTTAATTTCTTCATGTTCTTCTCTCTTTCACTCCATCGCTCTATTTCTTTCTACACTAGAAGTCTACGCGAAAAGAAAGAGGCATGCAACAACGAAACACGAACATACCTCTTACATATTTCTTACGTTTATCGCGCACAGGTCCGTCTGCGTCAGTGAAGCAGTGCCGAAATCGCAAACCAGATCAGGACGATGATGCCGAGGCCGATCCGATAGTATCCGAAGATCGCAAAGCTGTTCTTCCGGATATAGCGCATCAGGAAATTGATGCAGTACACACTCACGATATAGGCGATCACCATACCGAGGAGCAGATAGAAGAGCTGCGGGCCGGTGAAGGCAAAGCCGAACTTGATGAGCTTCAGGAAGCTCGCACCGAACATGACCGGTACCGACAGGAAGAAGGAAAACTCTGCAGCCGGTGTACGTGCGACGCCGATGAGCATCGCGCCGAGGATCGTCGCACCGGAACGGGAGGTACCCGGAATCAGTGCGAGGCACTGGAAGAGGCCGATGTAAATCGCGGTGCGAAGATCCAGATCCTGCAGGCGGTTGATATGAAAATCGACCGTTTCGTTCCGCTTCTCGATCAGAATGAAGAACACACCATACAGGATCAGCATCAGTGCCACGACGAAGCCGTTATAGAGGTACTTGTCCAGGAGGTCATCGAAGAGGATACCGATGACGGCCGCCGGGATGCAGGCGACGATGATCTTGATCCAGAGATCGACGCGGGATGGCACGAGGCCGATGCGTCCGTTCGAGCGACGACGCGCAAACGGCCAGAGCTGACGGAAAAAGGTGGTGACGACCGCGAGGATCGCGCCCAGCTGGATCACGACCTCGAAGACCTTATAGTACTCATCCGGCTGATTCAGCTTAATCAGCTCATTGACGAGAATCATGTGTCCTGTACTGGAGATCGGAAGCCACTCGGTGAAGCCCTCCACGAGTCCAAATACGATGATTTTTAAGGTTTCAACAAAACTCATTCTATTTCCTCCACATATTGCTTATGCCTGTCGATTTTCGATCTGCCAGTCGATTGGTGTGAGACCGTGTGCCTCCAGGTACTGATTTGTTTTCGAGAACGGACGAGAGCCGAAGAAGCCACGATAGGCACTCAGCGGACTCGGGTGCGGCGACTTCAGAATCAGATGCTTCGGATTCCGCAGCATCGCCTCCTTCATCTGAGCCGGCCGCCCCCAGAGGATAAACACCATCGGGCGGTCGATCTGATCCAGTACCCGGATCGCCGCGTCCGTAAACGCCTCCCAGCCGATGCCGTGGTGGCTGTTCGCCTGATGTGCCCGCACGGTCAGCACGGTGTTCAGCATCAGCACGCCCTGATCCGCCCACTTTTTCAGATAGCCGTTATCCGGGATCGTGCAGCCGAGGTCGTCATGCAGCTCCTTATAGATATTCACGAGGGACGGCGGGATGGCCACCTCCGGCTTCACCGAAAAGCAGAGTCCGTGGGCCTGTCCCGGCTCGTGGTACGGATCCTGTCCGAGGATCACCACCTTCACCTTTTCCAGCGGAGTAAAGGAAAAAGCATTGAAAATATCTTCTGCCGCCGGATAGATCGTCTGCGTTTTATATTCCTGATCCACGGTATGGTACAGCTGTTCATAATACGGCTTGCTGAATTCCGCCTCCAGCGGCTTCAGCCAGTCATTCGTAATCATCATCTCTTTCTCCTGTTCTTTCATCTGCCGCCGGCAGCGGAACGCCCGTCCGCCCACTGGAACGGATGGCAGTATCCGACACGTATCATTCGTGATAGACATTGTGACTCCGGGACCTGGACATATTCTTATAGAGGTCATACAGGATGGATCCCGTCTTTCCCTCCTCCGGATAGTCATCGCCCCGCTTCAGATCCAGCACATACTTCCCGTAGCAGTTGATGATCGTCGTCCCGCTCGGGTGCTCCCGTACACGCTGAAAATCACAGCCGTAGCACTGATGCACATGGCCATGGATCATGTATTTCGGATGGTAACGCTCGAGGAGCTCATTGAAGCAGCGGAAGCCCTGATGCGGCAGGTCCTCCATATCGCCGTAGCCCTGCGCCGGCGCATGTGTCACCACGATATCGAAGCCGTTTCGCAGTGCGATGGCCGACCGAAGCCGATCGATCCGCTTCTCCATCTCCCGTTCGGTATACATATAGTTTCCTTCTTTATATCGCATGGAACCGCCGAGTCCCAGGATACGAAGCCCGCGGAAATCATAGATCCGATCATCGATGCAGTCACAGCCGAGCGGTGGCATCTCATCATAGCAGCGATCATGATTTCCATGCACATAAAGCAGCGGGGCATGGCCCGATGTCACCAGAAACTCGAGGTAATGCGGATTCAGATCGCCGGCAGACAGGATGAGGTCGATATCCCGGAGCTCAGCCGGATCGTAATAATCATAGAGCTTCTTATCCTCTTCGTCTGCAATCAGTAAAACCTTCATAATGAACCTTTCATAACGAATCTCACGTACGCGCAGGTACTGGAATTCCCTCTGCCTGTCACAGCTCGATCCGCCATCCTCCTTTTATGCCTTCAGGAATCCGCTGATACGGATCAGCTCCTGTGCCCGCTGATTAAACGCCGCGAGCTCCGGGATTTCACCGACGATGTTATCATTGAGCCAATGCATATTCACGATCTCTTCGCTGGAGAGCCGTGGCGCCTGCGCGTCCTTTATGAGGCCCTCCTGGCTGTGGATTTCTCCGTCAAACGGATGCATCCGTCCGGAAAGCACGCCCTCACGAAGCGCCGTCAGCATCTTCCGGGAGGCATAGTGGAGCTGCCCGGAAAGGATCACATCGATGACGCCGGATTCCATACCGAACCAGAAATTCAGCGCCTCATGCGACTTCGTGAGCCGGCTGTTGTCCCAGGAGCCTTCCAGAATCGAGCGGAGGATGATCTCATAGAAGCGTCCCCAGTCGAAGATCGGCGTCGCAATGTTGGATACCGCACCGTCCTCTGCCACCCGATAGACACCAAACTCCCGCGACAGCTTCTTCGCCGGCGTCAGCTCCGGTCCGGAGATCGTCCGGATCCCCTGACTAAGCAGGGACTTCTTCCAGTCATGATCCTGCAGCGCCGACCACTCGAGGTGGATCCGGGCATAGGGATTGATCATCTGCGCACCGATCGCAAAGGCATTGACATTGGAAAGCGTGCCATACAGCGGGCAGAGTTCCGCGTAGCCGATCTCGTTTCCGTCCGTCACCGACGCCGCGAGCGCGCCCATCAGGAACTTCGCCTCATACATACGGCCATAGTAGGTTCGGATCGAATTGTAGCTGGTGTTCACCGAGCAGTTCAGGATATGGATCTTCGGGTAGCGAACCTTCGCCTGGACAGAAGCCTCCACCATCATGACCGTCGTCGTAAAAATCACCTGTGCGCCCGCAGCCGCTGCCTCATCGATCGCGGCACTCACGAGCGCCGGCGTATCGCAGTCCGCCCATGTCCGGGTCTCGAGCTGCGTGCCGAAGCGTCCGGCGATGTAGTTCCGCCCGAGCTCATGCTGGTACGCCCAGCTGGAGGTCTCCGGATTCTTCTCATAGATGAAGGCCACCGTCAGCTTCCGGTCCGCATTCTGCTGCGTCAGGCGCTTAAAGAAGGAGCTGTCCTTCTGGAGGACGTCCGGCGTTTCCACGAGACGGATATCCTCCGGCTCCTTCAGGAATTCATGCCAGATCTTATCGAGGTTCGCATCGATTTCCTGCGTCGAGATATGCTCGAGGTTCTTCGCGCCATAAATGCGAAGATAGATGAGGAAGGCATCACCACGGGTGATATCGAGACGTCCGCCGCCCTTTCGAAGAAAGCGCTCTGCGAAGCGGAAGAAATCCGCCTTTACATCATTGCGCACTTCCTGCGTCCATGGCTTCTCCATGGACAGCCCGAGCACCTGACAGAGCTTCTGATAGGAGCCCTCCTCTGAAAAACGGATGCCATAGATGCCGCTTACCTTAAAGAAATCGACGAACTCAAAGTAGATACGATTCGACTTATCATCGGTATGCTGCGGCAGCAGTCGGATGACGTCCGCGAGGATGGATACCATACCGGTAAAGCGTGAAACCGATACGCGCTTGTTGCCCTCCTGCACATAGAAGCGCCCCATGTACTCATATACGAGGATCGCGTCCCGGATGCCCTCCTGAACAGCAGAATCATAGAGCGCCGACCACTTCACCGAAAACTCGGTCTTCGGCGGCAGCAGCGGCATGAAATTACTGGCGAAGGCTTCCTGACGGCCATGCGTCTTCGTGCCGGCGATGTCGGCAATCGGAATCTCGACCAGTCCGATATGATTCTCTGCGAGTATGCTCTCCGGCTTCACGATATCATCAAGCGCCGTAAGATACGGATAGCGTCCGAATGTGATATCCCTGCGGTACTGACTCTCGCCCATGTGCCAGGCCTTCGTATAATCTTCGATCATCGCGTTCCCCCTCTCTGCTCTCAGCTTCGTCCTTCAAAAACACACCTATAATACTCTATCTCGCTCGACAATTCTATAAGAGTCGCATCATCGTATACCAAATATTGGATTTATGGATGGCCCGCTCATGGATATGCACAAAAAAGAAGGAACCAGCAATCCGGCTCCTTCCCGTTTTTCTGCTTATTCTGATGTTCTTTACATCGGTCCCGTCAGGCTGCCGACCTGCAGTTCCTCGATCGCGCCGGAGGAGCTGGTCGTCGTGCTCACCGGTGAGGACGTCGTCACGTTGTTGCTGCTGCCGCTCACAGAGCCCGGTCCCGCCGCCTGCGTCGTCTCATACTGTGATACGCCGCCCGGGCCGGCCGTCGTACTCGTGCCCGGCTCACTCGTCGTGATGTTCGAGGTTCCGCTGCTGTCCGGTGTCGTCACCGTCGAGCTGCTGCCGCCTGGTGTCGTCGCGGTCACGGCGTTGCCGCCAGAGGTGCTCGTGGTGCTGCCGGTGCTGCTGGTACCGCCACCTGCGTGGGTTACAGAAACATTGCCGATCGCCGAGGTGCAGGCGCCGTTCGCGTCGAAGCTGTAATCGGTACCGCCGATGGTCACGGTCTTTCCTGCGATCATCTTACCGTTGTTCAAGTAGTAGTACGCACCCTTCGACTCGAGCCAGCCTTCTACCATCTTACCATTCTCGCCGAAGTAGTACCACTCGCCCTCGATCTGCTTCCAGCCCTGGGCCATCTTACCGTTCGAAGCATCCAGATAGTACTTGTGTCCCGAGGTATCCGTCTTCCATCCGGTCTGCATCACGCCCTTCGCGTTCAGGTAGTAGTAGCTGCCCTCCTGCGCGTACCAGCCCGTCTGCATCACGCCGTTCGACTCAAAACGATACCAGCTGTTATCGATCTTCGCCCAGGTATCCATCAGCAGTGTGCCATCCCCCGGCTGGAAATAGTACCACTTATCGCTGATCTGACGCCAGCCGGTCGCCATCGAGCCATCGCCCTTCAGATAGTACCAGCGGGTCGTCCCGTTCTCGGTCAGCTTCAGCCAGCCCGTCTGCATCACACCGTCCGACTTCATGTAGTACCACTTGTCATCGATCTGGCGCCAGCCGGTCACCATAAGACCGTTCGAGCGGAAGTAGTGCCAGTTCCCGTTGATCTTCTTCCAGCCCGTCACCATATATCCGTCACTGCCGATATAGTAGTAGCCGGAAGAGGTGTGGATCCACTTGCTGTAGATATACTTATTCGTGGAATCATCCACGTAGTAGTACTTGCCATCCTTCTGGCCCCAGCCTGCAATACCCGGTGTCGCAAACGCCGCACATCCGATCGCCAGGGTGAGTCCCAGGACACGCATTTTCGCCTTCATATTCATAGTGTCGCCCTCCGATTGTTCATAGATAGATTCTATCACGCTTTTGCGCGTCTGTTCCATAAGCTTCGCTTAAATTTTCCCCGAATTTCGTAAGAATTTATACGAATCCTTAAAGTATCGGTACATTCGGAGCGTATAATCACCGAAACTCTCCCCAAGCGCCATCTTGTATACACACCAGAGCGCCCATAAAAGCCCGCCGAGCCCCATGTAGGCGACGACCAGCGCATAGGCATCTTCGTCGCCGAGTCCCCGGAGGGCAATGCCTCCGTCCTCCACCTCGTCACCGGACGCTGTAGTCGTCGTTTCCGACAGGGACTGTGCTTCGCCGGTCGCCGGCTTCCGCGAAGTACCTTCTTCCGATGTCACTTCCGCGTGATCCGATCCGCCCATCGGGGCCCGGCGATACAGCTCGATCAGCTGCTTCGTCTCCTCGAAGCTCATGTAGGAGTAGATCGCTGCCATCGCGAGATCCGTCAGCGGATCCGCCATGCCGCAGTACTCCCAGTCGATCATCTTGAGCCCCTCATCCGTGAAGATAAAATTATCCTTTACGGAATCGATGTGGGCGATCGTCTTCGGACGCTGCTGCGCCGCCACGAAGCGGAAAACCTCCTCCGCATGAAGACGCACCTCCGGATAATCCTCAAACGGGATCACCGCACCCGCCTCACGGATGTACGTCTCATAACGCAGCATCTCCTCATGAAGATCGAAATCATGCTTCAGCACGATACCGGAATTATGCAGACGTTTCAGAAGCGCCATGCATTGCCGGAGCTCCACCGGATTTCCGTAGTCTGCATTGCGCGCCCCATGATAGTAGCGGGAGATCTTATAGCCGTTCTCCGGATTGAAGTACACGAGCTCTTCGGTGATGCCAAGCTGCGTCACCGCCTGGTACACCTCCCCCTCATGGAAACGATCGATCAGCTTCTCTGTACCCGGGCCCGGGATACGGCAGATGTAGTCCTTTCCACGGTACTCCGCCGGGGCCTCCGGTGCATCCAGCACTGAAAAATACCAGGACTTGTTCGTCATCCCGGCCTTCAGGCAGCGGATGTGCACGATACAGGACTCTGGGATGCCGAAAACCCGCGACACGAGTTGCATCGCCTCGGAGCCGGAGTGATTCACATACTTTTCATCGAACTGCCGAAGCTCCTCGAGATTCTCGAACTCATAGATCTGACCCTCCGGCTGCTTATTGATATAGATCGGCGGCAGCAGCTTCAGATTCCGGATCAGGACATCCTCCCAGTAAAACTGCTCTGTGCCCGGCATCCGGTAGTAGCTCTCGATGAACGGCAGAAACTGTTCCGAAAACTCCTTCGTGAAGTACACCGGCCCATACATGCACCACTGATCACAGCCACCGACCCGTACATCCCGGATCGCACCGTTTCGTGCGGTCTCCATCGCCCACTCCCGGGTCTCCCCCTTCATGAAGCTCGCCGCATACCAGGCATCCGCCTCATAGCGATGGTACATATTCTCCCGCATCCAGTTATCGGAAGACAGAATATAGCAGTTATGCCCCCGGAGCACCGACGCCGCATGGTGCATCGTCGCCAGCGTGTTCTTCGTCGCATATTCCGGATTATAGATCAGCTTCACCTGGTACTTATCGATGAGATACTCAAACTTCTCCTTCAGATAACCGACCATGATCGTGATATCCGTGATGCCCACCTCGTGAAGCTGCCGGATCTGACGCTCGATCATTCGCTCCCCGAAGACCTCGAGCAGTCCCTTCGGCGTCTCATACGTGAGCGGCACGAAACGGGAGCCGAAGCCTGACGCCAGTACCAGCGCCGCATCCACCCGGTGTGTCTCCAGCCGCTGCTGCCCTGCATCCGTGAGTTCATACAGCACATTCCGGCCACGCCCCTCATCATGACTCAGCTTTCGGAGAAGACCCTGATTCACCGTCTCCTGCAGAAGCTGATTCGTCTTCCCCAGCGACACCCCCAGCGCCCCCGCCAGATCCCGCTGCGTACTCTCCGCACGCTCATATAAAGTCCTCAGAATAATCGTCGTCTCCCGCTCCAGCATCGTGCTTCCGCCTTTCTTGTTCAATAGTCATTTGGTTGCCTTTGATTCTGAACATGGTACCACGATTTGAATTGAATTTCAATAATCAATGGAACGGAGGGACGCCTCCACGAAGCTTTAAGCCGAGGACGTGAGCAATCAAAACCGGACCCCTTAGAGCCAGTTGGTTCATTTTCCTCAGCACTCCCGGCAACGCTGAGTTTTCATAAAGAAAATCTCAGCGATTGCCGGGAGCCTACTGGCTCTTAGGGGTCCGGTTTTAGATTGATCCGCTGGAGGCGCCCAGCTTCGCGGAGGCGCCCCTCCGACATTAGAATGTCAAGGCTCGGAAACCTCAAAAATCATATCACCATAGCTCGGATACGGCCAGAGATCCTTATCCACGATCTGCTCAAGCTCATCAACCGGTGTACGCAGTGCGCGCATATCCGGCACGATCGTATCGTGGTATGCACGTGCCTTCTTCTCGGCATCCTTCTCCGGGCCATACAGCTCGACATCCTGCAGCAGCTTCGTTCTCGCCTGCTCCATATCGCTGAGAAGCTTCGACGCATGCAGCAGAAGTCCCTTCTGAACGGATACATCCGCCTCCGGGCACGCCTCGCTCACCTTGCGGATCGAATCCGCCAGACGGGTGGTGTAGTGGATGACCGCCGGGATGATCTGCTTGCCGGAGATGTTGATCATCGCACGTGCCTCGATATTGATGACCTTCGAGTACTGCTCGTACTCGACCTCCTCACGGCTCACCAGCTCGGCCTGTGTATAGATACCGAACTCCTTAAAGAGCTTGATCGCCTTCTCGGTGGTCAGGGCCGGAATCGCATCCACCATGGACGGAAGATTCGGAAGACCTCTGCGTGCTGCCTCCTCTACCCACTCCTCGGAGTAGCCGTTTCCGTTAAAGATGATGCGCTGGTGCTCCGTCAGGAGCTTCTTGATGTAATCATGACATGCATCGCTGAAGTTCTCTGCCTTCTCCAGTACGTCGGCAGCTTCCTTAAACTGCTCTGCGACGATGGCGTCAAGGATGATGTTCGCACTTGCGATGGACTCTGCCGAACCCACCATACGGAACTCGAACTTGTTACCGGTAAAGGCAAACGGCGAGGTACGGTTACGGTCGGTGACGTCGGCATAGAGATCCGGCATGGTGTTGACACCGGTCGGAAGGATCTTGCCCTGCTTCGACTCGGTCGCATAGCCGGTACCGATCAGCTGCTCCACGACATCCTCGAGCTGGGTGCCGATGAAGGCAGAAACGATCGCTGGTGGTGCCTCATCCGCACCGAGACGATGCTCGTTTCCGACATCCGCTGCACTGAGACGGAGAAGATCTGCATGCTTATCAACGGCTGCCAGTACACAGGCCAGCACCAGAAGGAACTGAATGTTCTCATGCGGCGTCTCGCCCGGATACATCAGATTGATGCCATCATCCGTTACGAGGGACCAGTTGTTGTGCTTACCGGAACCATTGACACCGGAGAACGGTTTCTCGTGAAGCAGGCACTCGAGACCATGGCGTGGTGCGGTCTTCTTCATAACCTCCATCACCAGCTGGTTATGGTCGACGGCGAGGTTTGCCTCATCATAGACCGGTGCCAGCTCATGCTGTGCCGGTGCGACCTCGTTATGCTCGGTCTTCGCGGTGACACCGAGCTTCCAGAGCTGTACATCCACATCGCGCATGAAGGCAGCGATGCGATGACGGATGGAACCGAAGTAGTGGTCATCGAGCTCCTGGCCCTTCGCCGGCATCACACCGAAGAGGGTACGTCCTGTATAGATGAGGTCCTTCCGCTTCAGATACTTGTTCCGGTCGATCAGGAAGTACTCCTGCTCTGCACCGACAGATGGCTTCACCGACTTCGATGTCGTGTTACCGAACAGCTGGAGAATACGCAGTGCCTGTTCATTGACCGCCTGCATGGAGCGAAGCAGCGGGGTCTTCGTATCCAGTGCCTCACCACCGAAGGAACAGAAGGAGGTCGGAATGCAAAGTGTTACGATTTCGCCATGCTCTCCCTCGCGACGAAGGAAGGCCGGGCTGGTGCAGTCCCAGATGGTGTAGCCTCTCGCCTCAAAGGTCGCACGAAGTCCACCGGACGGGAATGAGGATGCATCGGCCTCACTGCGGACCAGCTCCTTGCCGGAGAACTCCATGATGACCTTACCATCGGCATCGGCGGCCGAGATAAAGGAATCATGCTTCTCTGCGGTGATCCCGGTCAGCGGCTGGAACCAGTGCGTGTAGTGGGTCGCACCGTTCTCGAGTGCCCACTCCTTCATCGCCTGTGCCACCGCATCCGCGATGGTCGGATCGAGCTCGTAGCCCTCTGTGATGGTCTTCTTCAGCTTCTTATAGACTGCCTTCGGAAGACGCTCCTGCATTACCTTGTCATTAAAAACATCCTCACCGAAAATTTCCGTAACATTTAAAACTTCACTCATTCATTGTCTCCTTCTACTCCCCTATGAAAGGAAGAACATAGTGCGTGAAAAGAACCCGTCCCAGAATCTGGGGCAGGTTCCAAAAGTAACCGATTAATTAAGCCTTGTGTGCTGAACCGAATACAGCGATACGTGCCTTGCACTCCTCGATGATGGCATCTGCACCCGGCTTCAGAAGCTTACGAGGATCGTAGCCCTTACCCTGAAGATCCTTACCAGCCTCGATGTACGCTCTGGTCGCCTTTGCAAACACGATCTGAAGCTCCGTGTTTACATTGATCTTTGAAACGCCGAGCGAAATCGCCTTCTGGATCATCTCATCCGGGATACCGGAACCGCCGTGAAGAACCATCGGAAGATCACCGATCTGCTCCTTGATGGCTGCGAGTACCTCGAAGTCGAGACCCTGCCAGTCTGCCGGATATACACCGTGGATGTTGCCGATACCAGCTGCAAGGAAATCCACGCCAAGATCTGCGATGCGCTTGCACTCTGCAGGATCTGCCTTCTCACCGGCAGAGGTAACACCATCCTCTACACCGCCGATACCGCCGACCTCAGCCTCCAAGCTGCAGCCATGCTCATGTGCGAGCTTTACGAGCTCCTTGGTCTTCTCCACGTTCTCGTCGATGTCATAGTGTGAACCATCGAACATAACCGACGTAAAGCCGGCCTCGATGCACGCCTTCGCTCCATCGTATGTGCCGTGGTCAAGGTGAAGTGCCACCGGAACGGTGATGCCGAGCTCCTCAACCATCGCCTTTACCATCGCAGCAACGGTCTTAAAGCCGGTCATGTACTTGCCTGCACCCTCGGATACACCGAGGATCACCGGAGACTGTACCTCTTCGCATGCGAGCAGTACAGACTTCGCCCACTCCAGATCGTTGATGTTGAAGTGTGGTACAGCATAGTGACCAGCCAGTGCCTTATCAAGCATTCCCTTCGCGTTAACTAACATTGTATTTCCTCCTATAAAATAGCATTTAGAAACTATGTGAATATATTAACACAGTCCGCATTGTATTTCTACAGAAACATAGACAAGCTATCCTTCCTTTTCCATGTTTCCTATACACACTTTCACTAAACACATCCCTGTCGTTCTTTCACAGGCACAGTGCGCTCTCTGGAAAATCTCAGGCGAATAGGAAGTCCTCGACCATCTTCTTCATCTCAGAAATCTCACAGACCTCGCTGTGACGGATCTCTGCGTTTCGTACCTCACGAATCGCACGTGGCTCCGGCACACCGGAAATCGCGGAAAGCTGATCGATGACATCGAACACATCCTGATTTTCCACATCGTTCCCAAGGGCCTTCATCACATTCGGCGCAAACTTGTACGGGCTTGCGGTCGATGCAATCACGGTCTTCCGTGTGTCGCCATTCTTTTCAGCATACTGCTTATAGACGGCAGATGCAACTGCTGTATGCGGATCCAGTACATATCCGGTCTCTTCCTTCAGATCACGGATGGTCTTAAAGACCTCCGCTTCCTCTGCGAAGCCACCGACGAAGTCCGCCATGAACTGACGCATATCGTCACTCACCTCATACACGCCCTTCGTACGAAGGTCCTCCATGAGCTGTGCGGTCTTCGCGCTGTCGCAGCCGGTGCTGAGGTAGATGAGGCGCTCCAGGTTCGAGGAAATCAGGATATCCATCGACGGGCTGGAGGTCAGAATAAACGGACGGTTCCGGTTATACTCGCCGGTACCGAAGAAGTCGGTCAATACCTTATTTTCGTTGGATGCGCAGATCAGCTTCTCGATCGGCACACCCATGTGCTTCGCGAGATATGCTGCCAGGATATTCCCGAAGTTACCGGTCGGGACGCAGACATTGATCTTCTCACTCTCTGCGACATCGCCGGCCTGCAGCATCTGACCATACGCATAGACATAGTAGACCACCTGCGGAATCAGACGGCCGATGTTGATGGAGTTCGCCGAGCTCAGAACGACGCCCTGTGCCTTCAGCTTCTGGGCGAATGCCTGATCATGGAAGATCTGCTTCACACCGGTCTGGGCATCGTCGAAGTTTCCACGGATCGCTGCTGCATGGGTGTTCTTCCCCGGTTCGGTCCGCATCTGCAGCTCCTGGAAACGGGAAACACCACCATACGGATAGAATACGATGATTTCCGTACCCGGTACATCCGCGAAGCCGGCCATCGCTGCCTTTCCGGTATCACCGGAGGTCGCGGTCAGAATCACGATGCGATCCGTCACCTGATTCTTCCGTGCACTGGTCACCATCAGGTGTGGGAGGATGGAAAGGGCCATATCCTTAAATGCGATGGTCTTTCCATGGAACAGCTCGAGGTACCATGCACCGCCCTTCTTTACCAGCGGTGCGATCTTCGGATCCTCGAACTTCTCATCGTAGGCCGCACAGATACAGTGCCGAAGCTCCTCCTCGGTGAAATCCGTGAAAAACTCCTTCATAATCTCATACGCAAGATCCTGATATGAAAGCGTGCTTAATTCCGAAAGTGGCTTCGTAAGTACCGGAAGCTTCTCCGGCATAAAAAGACCACCATCCGACGCGAGCCCCTTCAGAATCGCCTCCGATGCGCGGAGTCCGTTCTCTCCCCCTCGGGTACTGTTGTAAAGCATGCGGCTACCTCCCATTTTTCATGTATGTGTACGTTTAAATGACTGCTTCTATCCTTCATCGGTCGACCTCGACCGTGATGGGCTGTTATTCGGCTCCGTTCTCCGGTGTATCGAGAATCTTCTGAATCTTCGTACGCATGAGATCGAAGGCGACATCGTTCATACCACTGTTGATGACGATGTCCGCGAGTGCTTTCGTCGGCTCGACATACAGATAGTGCATCGGCTTTACCGTCGTCAGATACTGCTCGGAGATATCCTCGACATGACGACCGCGCTCCTTCACATCACGGATGATGCGGCGGATGATACGCTCATCTGCATCGGCTTCCACATAGATTTTGATATCGAAAAGAGAACGAAGCTCCGGATTTTCGAGAACGAGGATACCCTCGATGATGATGATTCTGCTCGGTCGAAGCTCGGTCGTCTCCTGCGAACGGTTATGCTCGGCATAGTTATACACCGGACACTGTACACACTCGCCGCGCCGAAGCGCCTTCAGATGTGCGATGAGAAGATCCGTTTCGAACGCATCCGGATGATCGTAGTTCACCTTCTGACGCACCTCAAACGGGATGCCATCATTCGACTTATAGTAATTATCGTGATAAATCACGGTGACCTGATCACCGAATTCCTTTTTCAGACGATTCGTAAAGGTAGACTTGCCGGAGCCTGAACCACCGGCGATACCGATCATGATACAGTTCATCTTTCACCTCTCACATCTCTGTTCAATAGATAACATTTAAGCATAAACAGACTTCGTTTTCAAGAATTGCTTTATGTGCATAAAAAGAGAAACAATCGCGATTCCGAGCAGCACCCCGCCGCTGTCAATGAGCACATCGCTCACCCGCCCGGCACGTCCCGGCACAAACAGCTGATGAAACTCATCACTCGCCGCATAGAGAACACCGAGCGGAAAGGCCGTACAGAGCAGCTTTCTCCGCTTCGGTACCACCGTCACCGACAGTACACTCAGACTGTACAGTATGCCGAGAATCGTATACTCGCTGGCATGGGCGAGCTTCCTGACCGGATAGTCGATCTGCATCGCAAGTGCCCGCTGCTCTGCCACCGTCCAGTCACGATAGCCCGGCACCACGAGCTCTGCCACGAGCGTACCGGCCCTGAGACTCGTTTCCGTCGACAGATCTGCGTTCTGCTGCGACATCATAAAAATAAACATCATCCACAGAAGACTCAGCAGAAAGCAGACACGCGCTGCTTTCCGACGTCTATAATCTATCATCACGTACACTCCCTTATCATCCTTTCGACTGCACTTTCCGGCGCACCGGATGCGGCTTCAGCTGTCGCACGCTGAAGCCGAGTGCCAGAAGCGACAGAAGCACGAGAAACAGGAGGGCGATGACATACGCCTGTACCCCACCGATGCCGAAGTGCCCACGGAACTGAACGAACAGCAGGGCAGCCAGGATGCAGAGCGTCATGCCAGCATACGACACCAGGGTGGCTGCCGTCGGGATATAGATACTGACACTGACGAGGATGCCGATGCTCGTGGACAGCATCGCGCATACGAAGGCTGTGAGCAGGTACATCAGGATATCGAAGAAGGTAATACCGCCATAGATGTATACGGTCGCGAAGATCGGAAGCGCCGTCGCGACGAGCAGCATCAGTGTACTCATCACACTCATCAGCTTGCCGATGATGATATCCGCCGGTGTCAGCTGGGTCGTCAGCAGAAGGCCCAGTGAACGCTGATCCCGCTCACTGGCGACCGAGGAAGCGGCCAGTGCCGGCGCGATCAGAATCACGAGCAGAAGCTCCAGCAGTGCCGCGATATAGTAGATGCGCAGGAAGCTCCGATACGCGATCTCTCCCGCCAGCTCCGCCGTCGAGACGATATAAAACAGATTGATCAGAATCAGGATGCTCAGTCCCCCGTTGAGGAGTGTCACAAGCAGTGGAAGCGTCAGACTACGTGCGTTGATGATCTCATCCCTCCGAAAAATCGGATTCAGCTTCATAGTACGTCACCCTCCTTTCTTCGCGTGCACCGGTCAGCTGCAGGAAAAGCGATTCCAGGTCACCCTTCTCCCGATGAAATCCACGCACCGGCACACCGGCCTCGATCAGCCGCCGAAGCAGCGCCGATTCATCCTTCTGCGTGCCTGCATACGTAATCAGCAGATTCTTATCCCGGATACTGATCGATTTCACCAGACGATCATGCTTCAGTGTCTGCATCGCCGGGCTCAGATTTCCTGCGATGCTGATGATGATCGGATTCGACGCATCCACCCGATCCAGCACCTCATGGATTTTTCCTTCCATGACCAGACGGCCGCGATCGAGGATGCCGATATCCGTACACAGATCCGAAATCTCCGTGAGTGTACGCGAGCTGGTCAGGATGGTTTTTCCGGAATCCGCGAGGCTCGCGAGGATCTGCCGGAACTCAAAGCGCGTCGCCGGATCCAGATCGGCCGTCGGCTCATCCATGACGAGGATCTTCGGGTCATGGATCAGCGCACGGGCCAGACTCAGCTTCTGCTGCATCCCCCGGCTCAGCGAATCCATATACTGTCCCTGCCGGTCACGTAAGCCGACGAGATCGAGCAGCATCTGAATCTGTCGCTTCGTCTTCACACCAGACAGATCATAGCAGTCCGCAAAAAAGTCCATATACTCCGCTACACGAAGGTTCGGATAGGCATCGATCCGATCCGGCACATATCCGATGCGGCGCTTCAGGCGACGTACATCGGCACCTGCCTCCATATCATCGATCAGGACCTGACCGCTGTCCGGATACACGAGTCCGAGCAGCATACGAAGTGCCGTGGTTTTCCCGGCACCATTTGGTCCGACGAGTGCATACAGTGCGCCATCCTCCACATGCATCGTGAGCCCGTCGAGCGCTGTCACATGACCGTAGCTCTTCGTGATATTTTCAAAAGAAATCATGGATACGCTCCTTTCTCAACGTGGTCTCCTCACATCAGATGCCGGTTTCTGTCTCCTCCGGCATGCTGTCCTCCCCGATAAACTCCGCTGCCTCAAGTTCAGCCGCATCGATCATTTCGATCGGTTTTTCTTCGGTATTCCGTGCCGTCACGGTCAGCATCGGGAGGTACCGTCGCTCATCGATCCCCGTGTTCTCCTCACTCGAGGTGAAGCGTACGATGAGTACATTATCCTCATCGAGATAGCTGTCCAGCTGTGCCCGCGTCAGCACACCGTTTCCGATATCGATGACATCGAAGCCGCCGGTCGTATAATTATAGAAGCTCATGCTGCCACGGAACGGCCGCACGCTGCCGACGGACTTCGCGTCTCCCGCATCATCCGCCGAAAGACTCTCGATCGTGAGACTCGTGATGTCACTGCCCTCGCCGAGATGGTACTCGAGCGTCGTCGGCCATGCACTCGCGACCGTGTTCTCCGTCGTATCATAATCACCGGACTGGATCTGCGGGTCCGTCGACAGTGCACTGTAGCTGTAGACATCCCCCACGCGGGTACTGAGCGGCAGCGAGGAAACCACCATCGTGAAGCCATAGCTGTCGAGATCGGTCTGCTCCGTGAAATCCAGCGGCTGCTTCTCCGGATTTTCCTCCCGGACGCAGCCGACGATGCGCGCATCACTGAAATAGCCGTTCAGGCTGTTCATCAGATAGTAGCGAAGGAAGCTCTGCCAGCCTCCGCTGGTGACACTGGCGGCGATTTTCCGACTGTCCCCCACCGGTACATTGATGGTCTCACAGTGTCCGAGGTCAATGCTGGCACCGGCATCCAGACGTCCGATCCGGATCACCTTTCCATAGATCAGCAGTGCCGCATCGCTGAGGTCATAGGCTGTGCCATTCGTGAGCGTGCCACGTACACTGCCGTCCGCAAAGACGATATCCGACTGAAAACTTCCATCGGTGTTCGGCATGTTGTTGTGAAGCTCGAAGTAACGGGCAGCAAACGGTGCAGCGTTCTGAATCGTAATCGTCTTTCTCTCACGACCATTATCGATGCTCGTATGGCTCACATACTCCTCCGACGAGAGCAGGCCCTGGATATCCCCTGTAAAGTCTGCGCCCTTCAGAATCGGATATACATCATACTCCGTCTTCACCGGAAGCTCATAGCTTCGGTAGTATGGTGAGCGCAGGTTCAGATAATCCGTCTCATCGACACTGTCCGCCGAGATGTTTTTCAGGCGGACACAGGTCAGAAACGGACCCATGAATCGGGTACCGAGTCCCATGACATACACGAGAATGATCGTCAGCGCCGTCACCAGCAGGACGCCCGGACGGTACATCCGAAGGACCTCCCGTTCGCGCATGAAAAAGTAGAGTCCCGGCCCGATCAGAAGCACATAGGCAGCGAGAATAACGGCATAGAGCAGTGGCTTCGGTACCTTCCGGAGATCACTCAGATTCATAAGCTCCTGTACATTCCAGTAGCGGGCGAGACTCCGCTCCGAAGCCGTAACGGAAAGATTTTCGAGACGCGTTTTCCCGAGAATCGCAGAAAAGAGCTGATCGATGTATCCGCTCTGCTCCGTAGCGAAGCGGGTAAGGTCACAGAAATCATAGCCGCTGATAACGACGATCCCCGCTCCCTCCGAGACCTCCGAAACGATCGGCACACCATCTGAAAGCACGACCTCCTGTCCACCTTTGAGATGAACCGGGGAGGCCGTCAGCGCGAGGAGTTCCGAATCCCCGTCCTCATGATACGTGTTCCCCATCTCGAGACTCATCTCCATCGGCTGAAGTGCACTCCGAAGGTACGCTGCGTAGTATGGGCTCAGGGCATCCTCCCCGCGCGCACCCGTTCCCAGCACCAGGATACCGCCATCCCGTACCCACTGTGCGATGACCTCTGCCTCGTTCTTGCGTATGTTCTTCATCGAAAAATCCGAAATCAGGAGAACATCCAGCTGATCGAGCTCGTTTTCCGAATCTGGCAGGTCGTCGACCGGCAGACTCACACTGCGTGTCCGGAGAATACCGTTATTGATCCCCACATCATTCAGATAGCTGAGCGCCTCCGGATGGTCGGAGATGATACCGATGATGAGCTCCGCATCGGAGCCTGCAACATCGAGGCCGATACGCCGTGAGCCCAGCGCATGCCCCTCTCTGTCCTCCGCGGTCACCAGCAGCTGGCTGATACCGGAGCTGAGTGACACCGTCACATTCAGCGTATCCGAGGAACCGCCCTCAACGATTTTCTGATAGCGGTACTCATAGACACTGTCCTCCGACTCGACCATATAGACATGGATATAGCCGGAGAAGGTGCTTTCCTGATGGTTTTCGATCCCGATGCTGAGGGGCAGACGCCGACCGGCCTTCGCCGTGTTCTGATAGCCATAGGTCACCGAGAGGTCGACGGTATCCGCATAGCTACGCATCGAAAACAGAAGCAGCAGGCCGAGCAGGGTCAGTACGAACCACAGTCCCCGGCGGATGCTGCGGAAGCCAGATAAACGATTTGAAATTCGTCGAATCGACATACTTCGCTTATATCCGGAACTCAAAATGTTCTCTCCTCATCAAAATGGATCTTCAGTCGGACAGTGAAGACGGTTCCCGAAAGATCCGAGGAAACCGACACCGTACCATGATGCATATCGGTGATGTTCTTGACGATGGCCAGGCCGAGGCCCGTTCCACCAGGACCGGACGCGTTCGTCCGGCTGTGATCCGTCCGGTAAAACCGATCGAAAATCAGCGGCAGCTCATTTTCCGGAATAATATAACCGTAATTCACGATTTTGATCGTCACGATCTCTCGATCCGCCCGGAGGTTGACACGGACACGCTTTCCTTCCTTACCATACTTGATGGCATTGCCGATCAGATTATCGAAAAGGCGCGCCAGCAGATCGCCATCCGCTTCGATGATCTGCGACTTCCGATTCGATACGAAATCATAGCTGAGGCCGTTCTTCTGAAAATTCGGATAGCTCTCCTCGAGAAGCTGTGTCAGCAGCTCGACGATGTCTACCTTCGCCACGTTCATATTGATTTTTCCATAGGAAAGCTTCGTGAAGCCGAACAGCTCCTCGATCAGCTTCTGAAGACGTACCGACTTGTTGTAGGCGATGTCCAGATACTTCTGCTGCATCTCCGGTGAGAGCTTCTGATTCTTCCGAAGCAGCTCGAGATAACCGAGGATGGAGGTCAGCGGCGTCCGCAGATCATGTGCGACATTGGTAATCAGGTCCGTTTTCGACTGCTCTGATGTCCGCTCCTTATCGATGAGTTCCTGGATATCCTCCTCCATGCGATTCAGATTCTCCGCGATATCGGTAAGCTCACCCTCGCCTTCCAGCTCCAGACGGGTACTGAGATCGCCTTCGGAAATCTGCTTCACCGCATGGGCGATCGTTTCGATATCCCGCGCCATCTTTCGCTGCAGAAGCAGGAAAATCAGTGAGAACAGGAGAATTCCGAGCAGCACGAAAAGCAGGACACTGAGGGTCGAGCCGAGCGCGAAGCGCTGCAGAGCCTGAGAATCGTTTCCTGTCTGATAAAGGAAGCTGGAGATGGCGGTGAGATTCGTGATGAGAAACACGAGGATGATGATCGTGATCACCGACGCGATGCCGATATGTGCCATCAGCTGCATCATATAGCCATGCCCATGGGTATGATTTTTCTGCTCGTTCATATCCTTTTCCAACGTCGTGATGCTTACTTCTCGATCTTATAGCCGATGCCCCAGACGGTCGAGATGATCTTGTTCTCGCGGCTCTCCTCCCGCAGCTTTCCACGCAGACGGCGGATGTGCACCATGACGGTGTTATTGGCCTCATAGACCTTTTCATCCCATACCTTTTCGAAGATCTCATCGGTGGAGAAAACCTTGCCCGGATGGGATGCCAGCAGGAACAGAATCTCGAACTCGATCGGCGTCAGCTTGATTTCCTCACCGTCCACCAGTACACGATGATTATCCTTGTTGATGGTGAGGTCACGGATCGTGATCTCGCTGCTGGCAAACTGCTCCGCCGCGTTCGGGTTCAGCTGCGTGTAGCGGCGAAGCTGTGACTTCACGCGTGCCGTCAGCTCCAGCGGATTAAACGGCTTCGTCACATAATCATCCGCGCCGCCGGTGAGACCGACGATCTTATCGAGGTCCGTGGACTTCGCCGACAGCATGATGATCGGGATATTGGACTTCGCCCGGATCTTCCGGCACATCTCGAGACCGTTCATGCCCGGCATCATGATATCGAGCAGTACGAGGTGGATCTCCTGCTCATCGAGGATTTTCAGACCCTCCTCTGCATTGTATGCCTTAAATACCTTATAGCCGTCACTGACGAGATAGATTTCCACCAGCTCTGCGATTTCCTTTTCATCGTCAACGACGAGTACATTGATCTGCGACATAGTTACTCCTTTCCATAATTCCCCAGGATGCGAAGGGATGTGATCTGATCCTCGAGTCCGGCGAGTGCATTGATGACATTCGGCATGGACAGATTTCCCTCGAGATCGATGAAGAAGCGATACTCGAACGGCTTCTCCGGAATCGGTCGGGACTGGATCATCAGCATATTGACATCATTAAATATAAAATTTCCCAGTGCGTTATAGAGCGCACCTGGCTTATGTGCTGTTTCAAAGCAGATACTGATCTTCTCTGCATCCGCTGTGTAGACGCGCTCACGGCCGAGCACGATGAAGCGGGTCGTGTTGCTCTTTTCCTGATTGACCGAACGCTCCAGAATCGTCAGTCCATACAGCTCCGCAGAGAGCTCGGAGGCGAGTGCCGCGATGCTCGGATCCTGATGATCCCGGACGTACGCTGCAGCGACTGCCGTGTTCAGCACCGGCACCGCTTCGATGTCCGGATGCGCCTCCAGAAAGGCCGCACACTGTCCGAGAGCCTGCGGATGTGAGTAGATCCGCTTCAGTCCGTCCATACTGGCACCCGCCACACTCATCAGCGCATGCGCTACGTGCAGATCGACCTCCTCGACGATCGCGAGCGCCGGATAGCGCACCAGAAGGTCGAAAATATCTGAAACGGCTCCGTGACTGGAGTTCTCGATCGGCAGCACTGCGTAGTCCGCCTCTCCCTCCACGACCTCGTCCATGGCATCCTTCCAGGTTTTCACATGGCGGAGTGCCGTCTCTGTGCCGAAGCACTGTCGTGCTGCAAGATGGGCATACGCACCCTCAACCCCCTGATAAACGACACGCTTTCCACGCTTCGGAATCGCATCGAGCTTCTCAAAATCCGCATGGAAGGTCTTTCCATGTGCAGACAGAATACCGAACTGCCGGCGTCTCGAAATCGTCATCATCTGCTGATAGAGCTCCCGGATCGCCTTCCGGTCGAAATCCGTATCGAGATAGGACTGTACGGTATCCAGCTTCTGCTCCTCCCGTACCGGATCAAATACCGCTTTTCCGGTTTCAATCTTATACTCTGCTACCTTTTCGCAGAGGTCCATCCGCTGCTTATAAAGCTCGGTAATCTGGTGATCCAGTACATCGAGCTGGTCGCGAATCTGTAAAAGTGCGTTTTTTTCTTCCATGTAATAATCCTTTTAATCTTTCTCTTCTGCCAGCAGTGCCTGGATGTCCGCCTTCACCTTCGCCTGTACATAGGCACCGATGTGCTTCTGCTCCTCTTCATCGAGATTTTTCACCTCAATCGGCGCACCGATACGTACCCTGATATGCTGCGGCCTGATCGCCGGGAACTGCGCTTCCAGGATATCGCGTGTACCGACCATCGCTACCGGCACGATCTTACAGCCGGCCTTCTCGGCCACCTTGAAGGAGCCCTCCTTAAAGGTCTCCATGTCGAGCTCCGTCTCGCCTTCTGAGCGCGTGCCCTCCGGGTAGATCCAGATGGACTGTCCCTCCCGCACCTGTTTGATGGCCGTGATGATGACCTTCAGGGACTGCTTCAGATTATTCCGATCCATAAACAGGCAGCCGAGCTCCTCCATCCAGCGCTTCAGCGGTCGGATCTTCTCTATCTCCGCCTTCGCGACGAAGCCGGTCGGTCGATCCACGAGGGTATAGGCGATGATGACATCGAAATACGAACGGTGATTTCCAACGAACAGAACCCCCTCGTCCTTCGGAATCGAGGTCAGATTTTCCGCCCCCTCGACCTCCACCGTCACGTGGGCTGTTTTCAGAATCTTCCGGAAGATGCCCTGCACAAGCGGCAGGGTATACTCTGCGCGCTTCTTCGGGTCCTGGATCGCCTCAACCTTTCTCCTGTACCAGAGACTGCCGAGGGTTAAAAAAAACAGTACTTGTGCTAAAACTGCAATGGTATACAGCATATTGACTCCTTATGTGCGGTTCCATGCTTCTGCGCTTTCCGGCAGACGGCATGCATACGCAACGGTTCATCTATAAACACCCGATTTCAGGGTGTCTGGTCACATAGTTTCGAAAATTTCATCCGGCAGTACATCCGTCTGTGCATGCTCACAGCACATCTGAAAAATGCGGACGAAGCTTACGGAAAAACGAGAGGCCGACGAAGAAAATCACGAGCGTCACTCCCCAGAAGTAGATCCCGAGGGTCGGGCGCATCCAGAATCCGGCACCGGTCAGCATGGAATCACGGTACCCTGCCACGATATAGTAGAGCGGGTTCAGCTTCAGCAGGGTTCCAACCCATGGCGCACGGCTCGTAAAAAGGGTTTCATCGTACATGATCGGGCACATCCAGATACCGAACTGGAGGCAGATTCCGACGATCTGCTGCATATCCTTAAAGAAGACATTAACCGCACTCGTGAGATAGCCGAGACCAAGCGCCAGCACGGAAGCCGCGAAGCTGTAGTAGATGATCTGGAGCCAGCTGATCGTCGGGGTCTTACCGGACACGAGGAAGGCGACCAGCATGATCACGATGAAGCAGAGGTGAACGAAAAAGCAGGACGCAAGCTTGATGATCGGAAGGAGCTCCACCGGGAAGACGACCTTCTTCACGAGGTAGCTGTACTCCTGCAGGATGCCGGTCAGGTTGTTAAGGCATTCGCTGAAGAAGAACCAGGGCACGAGGCCCGGGATCAGCCAGATCACGTAGCTCGTGTTCGGCACCGGCGGAGCGGACTTGAAACCATAGGGTCCGAAGATGAACGCATAGATGGTCACCGTCGCGAGCGGCTGGAGAAACATCCAGATGATGCCGAAGTAAGAGCCGACGAAACGCTTCCGGAAATCGGACTTCGCGAGGTCCAGGATCATCCGGCGCTTCTCGACCATGTGCTGTAGTAATTCGATAAATGCTTTCATGTATAGTTTATTCTTTCCATCTTCCGGGGGATACACATCGGCCGGAAGCACTCTCTTTCCTAAAATCGATGTTCCATATGAACACTTTATTATACCACCTTTCAGGCCCGCTGCACAACGGTGAGGAAGCAACCGAGGAGCACGAGCGCATCCATCAGCATCATCGCGCTGAGAAGCAGTGCGTCAAGCCCGATGCTGCTGCGGCCGATCGCCCGCAGGCGATGGAGCTGTGATATACGAAACGCCAGCAGCAGGAGATTCCTTCCGGCCCGCAGCTTTTGCGGAATCAGAAAATAGCAGAGCAGCAGGGCGGGGAGAAAGAAAAACAGAAAATGAAAGCTGGAAAATACCATAAAAGCAGCGTCCTGTTCGTTCTGATTTGATCTTAAAGACCGCGCCGGGCCCGAAGGCCCGGCACGGAAAAGGAGAAAAGCTGCGCAAACGCGCTGTGTTGTTACTTGGTCAGCAGACGGGCCAGGCAGTCAGCCACCATAACGCGGGTCATGGTGCCCTTGGGCTGGATCTTGCCGCCCACGGGATCCAGATAGCCCTTCTGCAGCGCCCACTTCATGGCGGGCTGCGCCCAGGTATCCACGGTATTGCCATCGGTATAGGCGCTCAGATACAGGGTGGAGGAAACATCCATGCCCTGCAGCTTGGCAAAGCGATACATGAAGGTGACGATCTGCATCCGGTCCAGCGTCATGTCGGGGCCAAACTTGTTGTTGCCGATGCCATCGGTAATGCCGTTCTGGACGGCCCACTGGACGGCATCCTTGCACCAGCTGGGAACATCGGTGAAGCTGACGCTGCTGTAGACGGCGGGAGAACCGGCCGCGCGATACAGCATGGTGATCCATTCACCGCGGGTGACGGTGCCGGTGGGATTGAACTTATTGTTGCCCACGCCGTTGATGATGCCAAGATTGGTCATCAGGCCAACGGAGCCGGCATAGCTGCTGTAGCTGGACATATCAGAGAAGCTGCTGGTGGTCACGGGCTTAATGGTGAAGATATACTGCGCATTGGCGCTCTTGCCCTTGGCGTCGAAGGCCTTCAGCGTGATGGTGGCAGAGGTCTGGTTATAGCCGGGGAGGAAGACCACATTGCTCAGCATCCTGCGGCCGGCCAGATAGCCGGTGCTGCTCAGATAATAAACATCCGTGCCGGGAGTGATGGGGGTCTGGCTGGAAACATCGCGATAGATGAGCTTACCGCCGGTAACGCTGACGAACTGGACGGAAGCCACATTGCTGTTGATCAGGTCGTAATAGAAGTTGCTAAAAGTCTTGGAAGCGTCCAGATCCACCTTCTTGGTGTTGCCGGAGACGGAGCCGCCGTCGATGACGAAATCGATGGTGCCTTCGCAGAGCCTGGTGAAGGTGGTGCTGGATTTGATGGTGGTGCCGGGCTTCACGCCGTAGATGGTGAAGGTGCCGCCGGTGCAGTTGCGGGTGCCGGGGACATAGGAGACGCTTTCCAGATCGTAAGCGTTCTTATCCTTGGCGCTGATGTCCGTCAGGGCAAACTTCTTGCCGTTGGGAGACTTGATCTTCGCGCCATTGTAGATCCCGCTCTTATAGTTCTCATAGAGATAGCCGTAAGCGGTGCTGTTGGGCGCGCCGGTAAACTCCACATAGCAGATATCGTAGTTCTTATGGGTGGAACGGACATGATCCGCGCAGTAATCCGTAAACAGGCTGGCATCCAGCGTGGCATAGCCGTTGGCAGAAGCGGAGATGGTGATGTCGGCCTTCTTGATCAGGTTAAAGAGCATGACACCGGAGATTTTCTCAGAGCGCGTGCCAGAATCAGGCTTGCACTGGGCGGAGAACTTCAGGGTGACCAGCGTACCGGAAGTCACCTTGGAGGGCGCCTCATAGGTATAATCATCCACATATTCAGCGTCCAGAGCTTTGGTGGAGCCGGTGACCTTTTTGTTGTTTCCGTCATAAAGCGTTCCGGTGCTGGGTCTGCTCAATGTAACAGTATCCAGCGTATAGGTCTTGGCATTGCGGCCTGTGGTGTCCAGAATGGCGGTGACCTGCTCCTGAATGGCAGCGGAGGACAGAGACTGCGTCTCGCCGGCGGCCAAATCATTGAGCCAGATCACAAGCATCTTTTCACAGTCGATAGTGATGGTGCCGGACATGGACTTGGAAGAATACTTGGAGCCGGTATCGTAGTAGGCGGTATAATCGATCCGGAAATAACCCGCCTTGCCGGTGGGAATGAAGTTGATGTTATAAGCGGAATCGTAATTATCATTGTTGGAGGAGAAGCTGTAAGTGCTGCCCTCTACGCTTCCGGCATTAGCGTCCCGAAGCTCACCCAGCTCATCATCGTTCTTATATACATCGCCAAACTCAATATAGTCGGGAGCGGTGCCGTTGTTGCGGGTCTTGAAAGCGTCATAGATGTTCTTGGCGGCATTGCTGAAGCTCCAGATGGGGGAAGAAGTGGAGGTGCTGCCGGAGACATTATAAATGCCGCTGTAGATCGTCAGTGTCAGGTTACCGATATATTTCTGACCATCGCTGGCATTAGCCATATAAGTGAAGTGCTGGGTTGCAGTGCCGGAAGAGGGCAGGTCTTTATTAACAGTGAAAACGGTCTTGTAGCTGCCTGTACCAACGGCGCCGTATGCAGAAGAGCCGGTCTCAGTCAGTTTCAAGGATTCTACAGTAATGGTATAAGTGCTGGAGGTGCCCAAGCGCTTGCGAATCTGCTTGAGAACGGCATCCTTGATCGGGGCTTCCAGATCAATGTAATCATTCTTGCTGGTGTAGCTCATGGTAGCGGTGGCAGTATCCTCGACAGGGATAGCGTCCGCCACAACAACAGTGACAAAAACCTCTTTGCTATTGAAATCAAAGGTGGGATCCGCAGCACTGGATGTTGCAACAAATTTATAGCTTCCAGTAGCATCTTTGTTGTAGGAAGAGCAGACCCAGCTGTAATTCGCACCAGTGCCAATGCTGATATCAGCGGTAGCGCCGCTGTCCAACTCAATAGTTGCTTTGACGGGAAGCTTTAGCGCATTCTGATCTGTGCCTTTGGTAACGGTCACAATGCCCAGATTCACATCCCTTGCAACTTTGGCCTTGACCATAGTCACTGTTACAGAAACGCCGTAAGTTGCGGAGGTAAAAATAAAGTTGCTGCCAACAGTATTTTTACCATCCGTGGCATAGCCTTCACAAGCCCAGTCAGTGGCAGTTGCTTCTGCCGTGCCGCCCTGGTTGTATTTCACGCTGATGGGCAGAGTTGCCAATTTGGCCTTGACATTGCTCAGACTGGTGCCATAAGCGATGTTTTGGGAAGCGTCAGCATCGTTTTTCAATTTAGTCTCAGCTGTATTAATAGTGTCAGAAGTTACAATAATCTTCACGCTATTTTTTGCAGCACTATTGACCTTGGATTCCGCAGTGATATTGGCAGAGCCAGGCTCAATGGCAGTAACGGTGCCGTTATCGCTGACTTGAGCCACCTTGGTATTGTTGGAATACCAAATCACATCCTGAGGTGCATCTGCAGGAGTAACTGTAGCGCTCAGTTCGATCGTTTTACCGACCGTGGTGGTCTGGTCTTCGGTGTAATTGAGAGTGACACCCTCTGCCCGGACCTTAACAGTAATCTCCTTTGTAGCAGTTTCCGGGGCCGCACCCTCACCTGTAGGCGTATAGGTAGCCGTAACGGTGGCGGTGCCAACGCCCACAGCCTGTACCACGCCGCTGCTGCTTACGGTCAGCACGCTGCTGTCATCGGTCAAAAAGACCACAGAGTCGGTGCTGTAACTGGGCTTGACCACGGGGGACAGCTGCTGGGAAGCGCCCAGCAGCATATTGGCAGAGTAGCTGCCGGTGGAAATGCTCTCGGCAGGGACATCCTTGGACCAGGGCAGTGAAACGCCGTTCTGCGCTTCAACAGGCAGGCCGGCGGCGGCAGCGCTCAGGGCGGTGCCGCATACCAGCACACCCAGCATCAGCACACAGGCGGCCAGTTTCTTTGCGGTTCGAATCATGTTGTTTGTACCTCTTTGGGGTGGTGTAAAAGGGGGCAGCCTGCTGTGCTGTGCAGTCCGCTTTTAGCGGAACAGCACGCCCAGTGCCTCCATGGCATACTCAAAATAGGTGACCTGATCGTATTCCACGCGGGCGGTCACGCTCATACCGTTGGAAATATCCACCTTGTCGCCGCTGCGGCTCACCACATAGGTGGCGTCGGGCTTGATGGTCATCTTGTAGTAGGAGGTGCTGCTGCTGGAGGTCACATCACTGTCAATGGAGGTGACGGTGCCGGTCAGCGTGCCGTAGGAATACTCCGACAGGCCGGTGATGGCGATCTTGCAGGGGTCGCCCACATGCAGCAGGGGACGGTCGTTCACGGTGACCATGGCAACGACCTCCAGATCGTCGTTCTCACTGGCGACAGTAGCCAGCGGAGAACCGGCGCTCAGGACCATGCCCTCCTTATAGGGGGTATCCATGTGGATCACACCGGAGGTGGGAGCATAGATATAATAATCGTTGGCACCGGTGTTCAGGGTATCGATCTGGGCCTGAATGTTGTCCACGTTGCTCTGCGCACTGGTGATGCTCTGGGAAATGGACTGCATGGTGGAGTAGTACAAGGCCTCCACCTCGCTCTGGCTCTGCTCCATCATGGTCTTGATCTGAGCATCCGAATAGCCGGCAGCCTGATAGGCGGTAGCGTCAAAGGTCTTTTGCGAGACCTGACTCTTGTAGGTCTCGTACTGGTAGTAGTAAGGCTGATCTTCCGGGTTCGTCTCGCTGAAGTAGTTGGTGTCGTCCTGCACGCACTGCAGCAGCTTATTATACTGGTCCAGCTGGGTCTGGTAGATCTTGAGCTGGCTTTCCAGATTGTCCTGCTGCATATCGATGTCGGTGCTCTTGATGTGCGCCACAAGGTCGCCCTCGTTCACATAGCTGCCTTCCGAGATATACATTTCGGTGATGGAACCGGAATAGCTGGACATGATGTAGGTCTTGTTGCTGGCCTGCACGGTGCCGGTGTTCTGACTGACATAAATGCGGTTGGTCTGGGTGCTCCACACCAGAAGGAACACCATAAAGATGCCCACCAGAATGACAAAGGCATAGCCGTAGGGCGGCACATCCCTGTCCAGCATGATACGGCGGTCCTGCAGGTCCGTCAGACTTTGAACTTTCATTGTCATAATTATTTGGTCTCCATAAAGACATCGATCACAGCATCGTCAGAATCCTGATTGACATAGATCGTATAAGAAGTGCCGGTCAGCTTCTGGTCGTTCTCAAAAGCGTGGACCTGCAGCTTGTAGGAGGCCAGCTGGCTGTTTTCCATGGGGCCGGTGTAGTGGGCGTACAGGCAGTTCTTGACGCGCAGGATGGCATCCATGTGATAGCCCGGGTCCATCTGAGGGATGAGCTGGGTGGCCTGCTGCATCATGTACAGGTGCATCTGATGATCCTCGCCCAGTGCAAAGGACTGGATGATGGGGCCGATGGGCTGAGCGTTGTTGCTCTTGATGAAATTGTGCATCTGGGTCAGCACCACCGGCAGGCTGGCCATTTCTTCCGGACGGATCTCGCGGGAGAGCACATTGGTGAGCTTGAGGGTCTTGTTTTCAGCTACTTTGATCTCATTCATGATAAATACCTCTGTTTCGTTTCAGATTTACTTTACATCGGCGTTAGATAAAATGTGCCCGGAGGCGCTTTGTCTCCGGGCACACCATAGTAAGGCATTGTCACCTGAGCAGGCCGCGCCGCTTCAGGGTAACACCATCTTCCTTATTCAGGACAGACGAGACAAGCAGGTCTTCTGTTGTCAGCATCGATGGCCCTGGCAGTCATATTATGGAACCGGAACTCCATCCGATCTCAGCATATCAATAGGTGATCGACTCGCCGTCGTCATCCTCTTCCACGACAGCCTGCATGACAGGCTGCTTGGGTTCTGCCTTTTTCTTGCTGCGGTAAATACCCTGCTGCATGTTCCACAGCTCGTAGTATTTGCCTTCCTTGGCAAGCAGCTCCTCATGGGTGCCGCGCTCCACGATCTGGCCGTGATCCATCACCAGGATCATGTCACAGTCACGGACAGTGGACAGACGGTGAGCAACGATCAGCATGGAACGATCAGCAAGCTGGTCATAGATCATGTTGAAGATCAGGTTTTCCGTTGCAAAGTCGAGGTTGCTGGTGGACTCATCCAGAATGTAGAGGTTGGAATCCTTCAGGAAAGCACGTGCCAGCGCAATGCGCTGCTTCTCACCGCCGGACAGGCCGTTGCCGGCTTCCTCCAGATAGGTGTTGTACTGCAGGGGCAGATGACGGATAAAGTCGTGCGCATCGGCCTTCTTGGCTGCTTCCTTGACCTCGTCCATGGTGGCATCCATGCGGGAAACACGGATGTTGTCATAGATGGTCTTGCTGAACAGCTCAACGTTCTGCGGCACATAGGAAATTGCGCGGCGGACAGAATCGTTGGTGTACTCCGTCAGATTCACACCGTTGAAGTCGATCTCGCCATCCTCCGGCTCATAATACTTGAGCAGAAGCTTGGTGATGGTGGACTTGCCGCTGCCGCTGCTGCCCACCAGAGCCACCTTTTTACCGGCCGGGATGGTAAAGCTGATGTGATCCAGTGCAGGGGTGCGGTTGCCGTAACGGAAGGTGACATCCTTGAATTCGATATCGCCCTCCACCTTTTCCAGATCCGTGCGATCCTCGTCACCGGCAGTCTCAGAAGGATAGTCCATGATCTCGGTCAGACGCTTCATGGAGATGTTGGCTTCCTGGATCTGCATCTGCAGACCGATCAGGTTGCTCAGCGGAGAAGTGAAGTAGGAAGACAGGGTGCTGAAAGCCATATAGCCGCCCAGCGTCATTTCGCCGTTCAGCACCTGACTGATGCCCACATAAGTAGTCAGCATGCCAAAGATCATGGAGATGAAGGCGGAGATCAGACCCTGTGTGGTGCTGATGCGGCTGGAACGCAGGCTGATCTTCAGGCTCTTGATGTATTCACGCTCGAGGTTTTCCAGCTCGGTGTCCTCGTTGGCGTTGCACTTGACGGTCTCGATGCCGCGCAGGCTTTCGATCATCTGGCTGTTCAGTGCAGCAGACTGCACCATGGTCTCTTCGTTGATCTTCTTATACGGCTGCTTGTAGATCAGCACCAGCAGGATGCTGAGGAAAATGATGGCCGCGTTTTTTACCCAGCCGCGTTTTTTGACTTTGTTTTCTTCCATGATCACTTACCCTTTCACCGAGCCGGATTGGGCGATGCCCTCCACCAGGTATTCTTCGCCGTGTAAAAACAGCAGCAGCGATGGGATCATATAGATCGTCGCCACCGCAAACGCCAGGCCGATCTCTCCCGCGTTGATGGTGGAGAGATAGACCGAGAGGGGATACATCTCCGGATCCTCCAGCAGGATCAGGGGCTGCTCCACCATGTTCCAGTAGTCGATAAACACCAGGATCGCGATGGAATACAGCGCGCTGCGGCACTGGGGCAGGCATATTCGGGTGAAAATCTGCCACTCTCCCGCGCCGTCAAGCTTTGCCGCTTCGATAAGAGAAACGGGTATTCGCCGCATGAATTTGGTAAGCAAAAATACCGAGAACGGGGCGAACATTCCGGGGAAGATTATCGCCCAGCGGGTATTGAGTATTCCGAACCAGTCGCTTACCAAGTAGTTCGGAACCAAGGTCACCTGATAGGGCATAAGCATCAGTATGACGTAGAAGAAGAACATAAAGCTTCTGAATTTGCTCCGCCAGCGGGTAAAGCCGTAGGCGGCGAGCGCCGCAGTCGCCACCTGAAAGATGACTATCGGCACCACGAGGATTACGGAGTTCCAGAATTTGAACAGGTAATCCGGGCTTTTGATAAGGGCGGTTATGTACTGGGAAAGGCTGACCTTATCCGGTATGAATTTCAGCGTGACCTTATCGGAGATATAGGTTTTGCTGCCGCCGGTGAAGTTCTGAAAGATTTTGCCGTAGTTGGAGTTGATTTCGCTCTGCTCCATAAAGGAGTTCGTTATGGTGAGCACCGTGGGCATAATAAAGAGGAATGCGAACAGGGCGCAGACTATGACGACTATGACCTTTCCGGCGGTGTGTTTCTTTTTGCGGTGAAGTTTTTCTTTCATCAGCCCTCCACATCCTTTCCGAAAATGTCCTCCGCCTTGAACAGCAAGGCTATAAGTCCCACCATGAATATTGCCATGAGCACCGC
>OQVT01000006.1_pt1 | contig 53847 bp, 51 predicted proteins | sample 1691561 | NCBI WGS metagenome assembly OQVT01 (sample SAMN03418260, study PRJEB22391) | human gut metagenome | biome: human-gut; feature: organic feature; material: feces | host: Homo sapiens | place: Tanzania | collected 2013-01 | reverse complement strand
GCTGGTCGCCCTTAACGCTCGACTCGCGCATCTGCTGGCGCAGCTTCTCGATGAGGGCACGGTTCTGCTTCATCGTGTTCGAAATGAACTGTATGTTCTCGATAATCTGACGGCGCTTGTTGGCTCCTTCGCCGTTCTTCACGATGCTCACACGGTTCTGGGCTTCGTCAATCTCGCGCAAACCTTCCTGTATTTGGTTGAAGGTTTCCATCATATCGTTGATTTCGTTGTCCTTCTGGGTTATCACGCGTTGCAGCGAATCGCTCTGAACTGCGACTTCTGCCGATTGTTTCTTGTCACTGTTGCCACATGATGCGAAGGCAACTACTGCCAATGCAAATAATAAAAACTTGAACTTTTTCATATTTGTCAGGGTTTGGTTATTATTCTTAATGTTGTCGATTGTTGTTCTCTTTTTATAGATTTTGATAATCTTCTTTATCGAATATCTATTCTTCTTCTCTGAATTTCTTCTTCTTGAACTCTTCGGGGGCGGCTTCGCGCATGGCGTAACGCTCCTTGTTGCTAAGCCGCGGCTTCTTCTCCTTGGCCTGAGCCTTCAATGCCTTGAGTGCCGACATTTCGCCTTCGCCGCATCCAGCCACCACTATCACTATCTCGCCACGCGGCTCTGTCTGGTGGAAGTGGGCTATTATCTCCTTGAGCGAGCCGCGTACACTCTCCTCGTGCAGCTTGGATATCTCGCGGCAGACGCTTGCCTGGCGCTCCTCGCCGAATACTTCGGCAAACTGCTCCAATGTCTTCACCAGCCGGTAGGGCGACTCGTAGAATATCATAGTGCGCGTCTCGGTGCGCAAAGCGTCGAGAAGCGTCTGGCGTCCCTTCTTCTGTGGCAGGAAACCTTCAAAGCAGAAGCGGTCGCAAGGCAGTCCGGAACTGACAATGGCTGGCACAAATGCCGTAGCCCCCGGCAGACATTGCACCGTTATTCCAGCCTTGGCAGCTTCGCGTGCGAGAAAAAATCCCGGGTCGCTGATGCCTGGAGTGCCGGCGTCGCTGATTAGAGCTATCGTCTCGCCAGCCTTCAACCGCTCAACGATGGCGGCGCTTGTGCCGTGCTCGTTAAACTTATGGTGCGACATCAGACGGTTCTGTATGTCGAAATGCTTGAGCAGAATGCCCGATGTGCGAGTGTCTTCGGCAAGCACAAGATCGGCCTCTCTCAATATACGGATGGCACGCATTGTCATGTCCTCCATGTTTCCCACTGGTGTGGGTACTATATACAATATCCCCATATTGGCGACAAATATAGCTATATTAATCAAGAACGGCAAAAAAAGGAGCCCTTTCTTTGCAATTTTTAAAACGTATTCGTAATTTTGTACCCATTGAAATCGTAATATTATATATGTTGGAACAGAAAATCACTTTTGATAAATTCATACGTTGGACAGCCATTGCGCTCATCACAGTGGCTGTGTTTGCCGTGACCAACTATCTGAGCAGCGTGTTGCTGCCATTCTTCATAGCGTGGCTTTTTGCCTATCTGATGTATCCGATGGTGAAGTTCATACAGTATCGCATGCATGTCAAGGTGCGCGCTCTTGCCATAATCATAGCCATGGCGGTAGTGCTGGGCGTGGTGGGACTGATGGTATACTTCATCATTCCGCCCATGATAGGGCAGTTTCAGAAGCTTTACGAGTTTCTGATGCACTGGCTCCACCAGACAACGCACACCAACGATCTCACGACGCTTGTGAAAAACTGGATTGAGGAGAACCAGGAACAGGTGGAACGATTCTTCAAGAGCAACGATTTCAAGGATGCCATACGCACCAGTATGCCCAAGGTGTTTGCCGTGATAGGCCAGACTGCAAACATAGTATTGAGTATCGTAGCGTCGTGCATCACCTTATTATATATGTTCTTCATTCTGCTCGACTACGAATATCTCACCTCCAATTGGATTAAGATATTCCCCAAGAAGAACCGTCCTTTCTGGCATGAACTGGCGGGCGACGTCGAACGCGAACTCAACAACTACATTCGAGGCCAGTGTCTGGTAGCGCTGTGCATGGGCGTGATGTTCTGCATAGGCTTCAGCATTATGGATTTCCCTATGGCAATAGGTCTGGGCATACTCATCGGAGTGATGGATCTGGTGCCTTATCTGCACACCTTCGCCATAATTCCTACCGCTTTCCTCGCCATGCTTAAAGCTGCTGACACCGGACAGAACTTCTGGGTGGTGTTCGGATTGGCTGTCGGACTGTTCTGCGTGGTTCAGATTATCACCGACATGATTGTCACGCCTAAGATAATGGGCAAGGCTATGGGTCTGAACCCTGCCATCCTGCTGCTCTCGCTGTCTGTGTGGGGCGCGCTGCTGGGCTTCATCGGTCTCATCATAGCTCTCCCATTGACCACACTCATCATTGCCTACTGGCAGAGATACGTCACGAAGGAACACGAGAAGAGTGTTTAATGTTAAATGTTTAATGTTAAATGTTGAGTGTTGAATTGTCCCAAATGACGGAAAACCAAGAGTATAAGTCGAACTAAAGGCAAATAAATACTGAATAATTTTCGCATTTGGAATATAATGCCTTACTTTGTAAGGACAATAAAAACAAACTGAATAAAACAAAGATGCAAAAGAAATTAAATATAATGATGTTGGCAATGTGCTGCGCTCCGGCTTGGGCACAGACATATACCGACTCGATTGGTCAGCACAGCAAACTTGAAGTGGAGGCAGCCTATACCTTTGCCGAGCAGCAACTCGGACAAAATGCCGATATGCCACAAGGCGTGACAATGGTAAACTCTAACAAGAACGTGTTCGCATCGGAGGTGAGCTATCGCTTCGCACCGACTCATCTGCGATTCCGTGCATATAATCCTATGTACAACGAGGTGTATATCAACGGCGTACTGATGAACAACGTTGAGACAGGACAGTTCCGCTATCCTACCATAGGCGGCATAGGAATTCAAGGACTGCGCTTCAACTCGTCGCTGCCTTTTGAATCGTTCGGCTATGGAATGACGGCTTTGGGCGGATCGAACAACTACAACTTCCGTGCTGCCGACATGAAACGTGGCCACCATATAGAATGGACCGGAGCCAACCGCAACTATACTATGGGCGGAGCCTACTCGTATGCCTCGGGACTGAGCGCCAACGGATGGGCTTTTGCAGGTACATTGTCTTACCGATGGGCTAAGCAGGGATATGTAGACGGCACACCGCTGAAGTCGCTATCGTACTATCTCAGCGTGCAGAAGATGTGGGGCGACACACACTCATTGGCTTTCGCCACATGGGGCAGCCCCTCTAAGCGTGCTCAATATGGCGCATCTACAGATGAGGCTTTCCTACTCTCGGACGACCATCAGTACAATCCGTATTGGGGATACTACAACGACAAGAAGCGTAGTTCGCGTGTTGTGCGCGACTTTGCGCCTACAGCATTGCTCACATGGGACTGGAACATCAACGAAAAGACCCGTCTGAGCACCTCGTTGCAGGGACAATACGCCTGGTACAGATGCACCCGACTCAACTTTAACGGCGAAAATCCATACGCCGACTCATGGATCAAGATGCCAAGCTCTATATATAATGTATGGAACACAGCCGATCCTGCCAACACAGCCGATGCTAAAACGCGATGGGAGAAGGCATGCTCGGACTGGGCAGCCGACAAGTCTAACCGACAACTCGACTGGGAACGCATGTACTGGTTTAACGAACAGGTGGCAGCACAAGGCACCGATGCAATGTATTGGCTTGAATCTCGCCACAACGACAACCTCAACATCTCGCTCGCCACTACGCTCGACAAGCGCCTTACGGCAAAGAGCAGCCTGCGTGCAGGATTCAACTTCGCCACAAACAAGGGTCTGCACTATCAGACAATAAACAGTCTGCTGGGCGGAGCACAGCTCCACAACGTCAACACATACGCCGCAATGCACTATCCTTCGACATCCGACAAGGTGCAATACGACCTCAACAACCGCAACGCCGCATTGTATAAGGGCGACAGAATGGGCTACGACTACAACATTCTGATGAATAAGGCACAGGCATGGGCGTCGTATGAAGAGCGGTTCGGAATGCTCAACTACAGTATTTCGGCACGTATGGGCTATCAGTCGATGCAGCGCGACGGCAAGATGCGCAACGGTATGGCTGCCGACAACTCCTTTGGCAAGAGCCGTACAAAGGATTTCCTTGACGGCGGACTGAAGTTCGGATCGTCACTCGATATGGGTTGCGGCCATACGCTCACATTCGGTATGGGATATGAGCAGCGCGCACCTCTCGCCTCTACTGTATTTGCAGCGCCCGAGGTGAACAACGACATTGCTGCCAACATCAAGAAGCAGCAGGTGTTCAGCACCGAGGTGGGATATATGTACAACGGCTCGTGGCTGCATGCCAACCTTAACGGCTACTACTCGTACGTGAAGGACGCTTCCGACTGGCAGAGTTTCTACATGGACAACACCAACGAACTGGTGTACAACTCAATAACCGGACTCAACAAGAAGTATTACGGACTCGAAGCAGGACTGAAGTTTGACATCTGCAAGACTCTCGACATTAAGCTCCTGGGCACCATAAGCGAGGCAAAGACTACCAACAATTCTCAGTCGCGCTACATGTTTGCCTGCCAAGGCACATACAACGACGATGTGCTCCTAAGCAAGGACATGCACGAATCGGGCACTCCGCTCACAGCCGCAAGCCTCGGCGTCAACTATCATCAGCGCGGATGGACCGTAGGGGTAGACTGCAACTACTACGACCGCATCTATCTCGACTACTCGACATACAATCGCTTGCAGCAGATAGCTGACGGTGAGAACCTCAACCAGGCAAAGGGTAAGGGCGGATTTATGCTCAACTGCTCAATAGGACGCACAGCACATGTGATGGGCGGACTGCTCGACATCAACCTCAGCATAACCAACCTCACCAACAACCGCACCATCTGCACCGGTGGCTACGAGAGCAACTACGACGCAAGTCAGCCCTCTACCGACGGCAGCAACGCCTCATTGTACAACTTCGCAAAGAACCCACGCAAGTTTTACGCATTCGGTACAAGCGGCATGCTGAACATCACGTACAGCTTCTAAAGGCAAAAGAAGAGAATTTTTTATATAAAACAACAAGAGCAACATTGTAGTAATAATTCTATAATGTTGCTCTTGTTGTTTTTTTATGTTCGTGTTATTGTTGCTTGTTGTCCGTTTTTGATATACTCTTATTTGTTTAATTCAAAGTAAACCATTATCTTTGCAAATATAAGAAAAGAAAGGGTAAATGAATGAAAGTAGAACTCAACGACTATCACAAGATGACAAATTCAATGAAAATAGAATCTGTGGAATCCTGGAGCAAGCTGAAACTGTCGCGAGAGGAGTGCTCGAATCAGTTCAAGAGATTGCGGGAACAACGAATTGCAAGGGAGTCCAAATCGCTCAATTAACGAAATGGGCAAAGCTTAACGGATTTTCGTAGTCAATCGCCAAAATTCAGATAACTGACTTATACTTAGTAAGTATTTGCTGTCAAACAATATCAAAGAAATACCGATAAAATTTGGCGGTGAGCAAAAAAACTCGTACCTTTGCAGCCGCTAAAGCTTATAACAAGCGAAATTTTTTATTAACAATATAACAATAAAATCAAAATGAAGAAGGGAATTCATCCAGAAAACTATCGCCCCGTCGTATTTAAGGATATGTCCAACGGCGATATGTTCCTTACAAAGTCTACATGCAAGACTACAGAGACAGTAGAATTTGAAGGCGAAACTTACCCTGTGGTAAAAGTCGAAATTTCTAGCACCTCTCACCCGTTCTACACTGGTAAGAGCAAGCTCGTAGACACCGCCGGCCGCGTAGACAAGTTCATGAGCCGTTTCGGTAAGATTCGCAAATAATATATATTTCAAGAACTTATTGAAAATAAGATAAAGCGAAGAACTTTAGGAAGTGTGTTCTAGCGTAGTTGCATATACGCTTGAACACACTTTTATTGTTTTACGCCATAACGGACACAACATTTTAACATTATTGTCAAACAACAAGATCATTTTCAACAATCACGCTACAACATGACAAGCAAACTCTTTGACCTAATGCACATGGCACAGAAAGTAGCCGTGATGCTCATTTGCGCGTTGGCTCTCGTAGCTTGTGGAAGCGATGGAGACGGCAGCGGTGATGACGGCTCTTCACAACCAAAGAACGAAAACAAGAACCCCGCAAGCGGATACGACACCAACAAGACAAGCCTTAAGGCAGCACAGCGCACGGAGTTTCCTCATATAAACAAGCCCTCAGGCAACTATTATGTCATCGTACACACCGTGTCGGGCGTTGGCAACCAATACACATACGCAGGCAAACAATATACCTACGATGCCGACGGCATAAACTTCTGCACCATTTGGGACAAAGACAAGAAATCGCAGCTCTGCTCATGCTACCAACTGCACCGCAGCTACGGCGGTTCCTATAATCGCGTCATCGGACTAACCTATCCCGCTGACGAGGATCTTCCTATGGCATACCGCATCAACGACTACATGAGAGGTTCCGGGTTCCAGCACGGCCACATTCTGCCGCAGACGGAACGTACATTCTCCTATGATGCCAACCGCCAGACCAACTATCTGACCAACATGCAGCCACAGTATCCGCAGTTCAACGGCTTCGACGACAAGGACAACTCACACACTGGTCTGTGGCTTCTCATGGAAAACAAGGTACAGAAACTCGCCAAGAACCTTGGCGCGTCAGACACGCTGTTTGTTTGTAAAGGAGGAACAATACAGAACAACCAGGTGCTGATGAAGATCAAGAGCAAGATGATTGTTCCCAAATATTTCTTCATGGCCGTGCTCAAAAAGAGCAGCTCCGGCACCTATCATGCCTTCGGCTTCTGGACAGAGCACCTCAACTCTTATGTGCCTTCAAACACAGACCTGAAGCAGTATGCCTTGTCTATCTCTGAGCTTGAGAAGAAAACAGGCATGGATTTCTTCTGCAACCTGCCTGACAACATTGAAAACGAGGTGGAGAAGAAAAACTCTTATTCCAGCCTTTATTAATTCACCCCTCCAAACAAGCCTGTTCTGATTTTTCAGGACAGGCTTTACACTATGACCCAACTCTTCACTTTTTTATAAAACATCACAAGAAAGTAACTCTTAACATTTTAAATTTATCATGACAAGTTTAACAATTATGATCGTCACGGTCTTCGTGATAGGCTACGCATTCATAGCCATGGAGAGTCTGACGAAAATCAACAAGGCAGCAATTGCCCTTTTGATGCTGGTAGGATGCTGGACACTCTACATGTGTGACCCGTCACAGTTCGTGCAACTCATGCACCCCGACTTCGTTGCAACTAACCACCAACAGATGATGGACAAAATCACAACCATCATCCAGGAACACCTCGGCGACACCTCAACAACACTCTTCTTCCTTATGGGAGCCATGACCATCGTTGAAATTGTGGACCAGAACGGCGGCTTCAACTGGGTGCGCAACGTGATGAAGACAAAGAGCAAGCGCGCGTTGCTGTGGCGCATTGCCTTCTTGACATTCATCCTCTCGGCCATTCTTGACAACCTCACGACAAGCATCGTGATGATTATGATTCTGCGCAAACTTGTAAGCGACCATAAGGACCGCATAATATATGCCTCACTCGTGATAATAGCAGCCAACTCGGGCGGTGCCTTCTCACCCATTGGCGACGTTACAACAATCATGCTGTGGAACAAGGGACTGATTACGGCTCTTGGCGTAATATGCGAAATTCTTATTCCTTCAATCATATCTATGGTCATCCCCGCCCTAATCATGCAGTTCATGCTCAAAGGCGACCTCACCATGCCTGCCTCTAACGAAGCAGCAGAAGCAAGCGTGAGCGACTTTTCTTCGGCAGAACGCAAGACGGTGTTTGTGCTCGGCGTGGGCGGCCTGATGTTTGTGCCTGTGTTTAAAGCCCTGACAGGTCTGCCTCCATTCGTAGGCATTCTGCTCGTGCTCGGCGTGCTGTGGACTGCAACAGAGCTGTTCTACCGCAACCTCCACCGCTCAACAGACGCAGAAGGCACACAGAAACGTGTTACCAAACTGCTGAAGAGAGTTGACATGAGCACCATTCTCTTCTTCCTTGGCATCCTCATGGCTGTGTCATGTCTTGCTGAGGTAGGCGTTCTGCAGTCATTGGGTGAAGGTCTTAACGTTGTCTTCGACGGCAATCACTACATGGTGACAGGCATCATTGGCGTGCTGTCGAGCATTGTCGACAATGTGCCTCTCGTGGCTGGTTGCATGGGCATGTACCCCGTTGCTCCAACTGGCGACATGGCTGTGGACGGCGTGTTCTGGCAGCTGCTCGCCTACTGTGCCGGCGTTGGTGGCTCAATGCTCATCATCGGCTCAGCCGCTGGTGTGGTTGTTATGGGTCTTGAGAAAATCACCTTCGGTTGGTACATGAAGCACATCTCATGGATCGCTTTCGTTGGCTACATTGCAGGCATTGTGTGCTATTGGTTCATCCGCACCTTCCTGTATGCCATTTAAAGAAGAAAATCTTCTAAAGAGAGATTAAAAAAAAAGCAGTTTTTAGAGAGCTTTTTTAAAAGAGAGCACTTTTTAAAGAGAGCACTTTTTAAAGAGATAGATTTAAAAACAGATAGATTTAAAAAGGTCCCTGCCGATTCACATCGTCAGGGACCTTTCTCTATTAATCTATCACACTAAAAATTTAAACCAAATCACTTATGCATTGCTGTGCAGCCATTGCTACGATTGCAATTGCTCACTCACGATTATACTCGCTCACGATTAATGCTGCACAGATTAACCTATTTACTGACTAACCAATTAACTTAACTAACCTAAAAACCTTTACCTTCTCAAGAACAATCCAGTTCAAAATTCAGATTATCCTATCTCAATGTGACGACAAACTTTCTGCTCCTCTCTTTTGATCTTGGGCAGATTGACAGTGAGCACACCATCTTCAACCTTTGCAGAGATGAGGTTGCGGTCAACATCGTCAGGCAAGATGAGAGTCTGCTCAAACTTTGAGTAGGCAAACTCGCGACGCAGATAGTGGCAAGGCTTCTCCTCCTTTTCGTTGCGCTTGCACTCCATCTTCACAGTGAGGTCACCATCGTTGTTGATGTGAACCCCAAAATCCTCCTTACGCATGCCAGGGGCAGCCATCTCCACCACATACTCAGATGGAGTTTCCTTAACGTTTATTGCGGGTGCCGTAGCATTTGCTTTCGGCATGTTTTCCGTATCGAAGAAATCGTTGAACACTTCTGGTAACCAAGCATTTCTGTAAGTCATAATCATTACCTCCTAATTATTTTTCTTATTTCTTGTTTTTTTGTTCTTTATTATTATTGTTTCCTGTTTCCGTTTCTTGATGTTTCTGTTTCTTGTTTCTGTTTCTTGTTTCTGTTAACCTATAGACAACAAACATACCAAACAAAAAAATCGTGTCAAGTTGTCTGTCTATGCTGTCAATTTGACAAAACGTTTGGTTATTTACTTACAATTAATTATTTTTGCAAGCATAAAAAAGAGACAAGTCGAGATAAGACGAGAAGAAAAAAAAGAAAGAAAAAGTAACAAATAAGAACACGTTTAAGATATGATTATAGCAAACATCACCGACAGAGAGCATTATTATTCCCTTCATCCCAAGATGAAGCAGTTGTGGGATTATATCCTCACCCATGACCTTGCCAACTCACCGACAGGACGCATAAACATTGATGGTGACCGCCTGTTCGTAAATGTAGACGACAGCGAGATGAGCCCCAAGGAGGAGCGTCCACTTGAGGTTCACCGCCGCTATATAGACGTGCAGATTCCGCTCACAGCATCAGAGACCGTGGGGTGGAAGGCCCTCGCCGACATCACAACGCCCAGTGTCGCCCCTTTCAACACGCAACACGACATCGCCTTCTTCGCAGAGCCAGCACAAGCATACATCCCAGTGCATCCAGGACAGTTTTATGTTATGTTCCCTGAAGATTCACACGCCCCCATCATTGGCTCTGGAAGGATAAAAAAACTCATTGGAAAAATATTAATCTGAAGAAAGACCGTTAACAGGTATAAGGAGGGATATGAACAAAACCTCAAGAAAAATAAATCCAGCAGTTTGGTGCACTTATATGGTGCTGCTGATGCTGCCCGAGATGCTGATGTTGAACACCAAGACATGGTGGGATGCGCCTGTGTCGATAGCGTTTAACGTGCTTTTCTATGGGGTTTTCACATGGATTCTCTGTGCCTTGGCCTCGCTGCCTGGAAAGACGATTGAGCGCTTTATACATGTGGTGTTGCAAACCGTTGCAGCCGCCTACAGCATCAGCAACGTCTTCATGCTTGTAATGTTCAATCGTCATTGGGATGCCTATTCGTGGCAATTTCTTAGCGAGACCAACGGGCGCGAAAGCTCCGAATTTTTCTTCTCTTACATACTCTCATTCCCCACACTATTGCTTCTGACAACATACATCGTGCTGTTTGTTGCAGAGATTGTTGTTGGACGCCGTGTTGCCCGTTGGCGCATATTTCCATCGCATATATTGCCGGCAGCTGGTGCCATTGTGCTTTGCGCGGTCATGTTAGGACATACGTTTTTTTTCGGTCCCGATGCCGATGCCAACTACACACTGGCAGCAAAATATCGCTCGCCGATAAAGAGGAATGCTATATGGAACATCTGGCAGTCGGTGCTTACTTACAAGAGTTTCCGCGACGAGTTTGCGCGGTGCGCAAGGTCACTACATAACTATAAGGAAAAGGTGACATGCAGCGAACGCGAGGCCGACGTGGTGTTGATAGTAGGCGAGTCGTTCAATCGCCACATGAGCAATCTCTACGATGGCAAATATGACACAAATCCACGTCTCAAGGCTTTGGCGAAACAAGGAAAGCTCTTTGTCTTCAACGATGTGGTGGCATCGGACAATGGCACCACGCAAAATTTCAAACAGTTTCTTTCACCTGTGGCAGTTGGCGACAACCTTAGTTGGTGCGATGCACCCCTCTTCCCTTTCCTGCTGCGTCGCTGCGGCTACAACGTGGTGTTCTACAGCAACCAGTATGCGGGCATGGAGATGGACAAGGAGTTTAATGCTTCGATGGGATTCTTCAATGCTCCTGATATCGGTCCTTACCTCTTCGACCATCACAACATGCGCACTTACAGCTATGACAAGCAGCTCATCGATGTTTATTGCTCGAACCGAAAAGAGCTAGAATCGACGAGGCGCAACTTCATCATCTTCCATCTATACGGCCAACACACCATGTACGGCGAACGATGTCCGAAGGAATTTATAAAGTTTGACAGAAGAGACGTAAAGAGCCATCTGTCTCTAAACGACGAGCAGCGCAGTGTGGTGGCAGACTATCTTAACGCCACGTTCTACAACGATTTCATTGTAGACAGCATCATACGCATGTTCTCAGACCGCAACGCCATCGTCATCTATTTTTCCGACCATGGCGAGGAGGTCTACAATTTCCGTATGCAGCAGGGACGTACCGATATCAAGACAGATGACCCACGCGCCATGCGCTGCCAACTCGACATCCCCTTCATGATATACGCCTCACCCCGTTATGCTGCAAGCCATCCGCACACGATGGAGCGGATAAAGCGGTCAGTAGACCGCCCCTTTATGACCGACAATCTTCCACAAGTGATATTCGATTTGCTCGGTGTCCACACATCCTACTTCAAGCCAGAAAGAAGCGTCATCAATGATGAGTATCGTCAGCAAAAGCGTCGCTTGCTACAAGTAGGGAGGGAGTATCTGTAAGATTTTTTGCCCCCCATTATACTTAACGAATATACTTTCCTACGAAAGAAGCCACACGGCGCGAATATTCTTCCGGATAGTCGTTATATGAACGTGCATGAATGCTTCCACGCGCAATCCACAACTGCTTTGGCTGTGGTTTGGCCTCATATAGAGGATACACCATGTCAGTAGGCACAAAGGTGTCTTTGCTGCCATGAATGAAAAGCATGGGCTTATGACACTTTGCCACCTGCTTCAGAGCCGATGCTTCGCCGAAGCTCCAACCATACATCAGCTTGCAGAGGGCAGATGTGGTGTACATAAGAGGAAACTCAGGCACCCCGAAACGCTTCTTAGCCTCCCATCCAAACTCATCCCACACGCTGGTGTAGCCACAATCTTCAACAAAGCAGCGTATGTAGGCAGGCGTAGCATCACCCGAGAGACACATCGTGGTGGCAGCTCCCATAGACACGCCATGCACGACCATCTGCGAAGCATGCCCTTGCGAACGGAACATACGCTCAGCCACCGAGGTCCAATGAAGGATGTCCTTTCTGTCTTTCCATCCCATCTGCACATCATCGCCTTCACTCAATCCGTGGGCATGAAGGTCTGGCAAGATGATGTTATAGCCCATCGTCCTTTGGTATATTGACGCGATGTTAAGCATGCTGTAGCATCGGTCGGTGTAGCCATGCACAACCACAGCTGTGCGTCCTTCAGCCTTAGGCGATCTAACAAAGATGGCATGTTGACGCTCTCCGTTGGGCATTATTATAAAGGTGTCTCGCAACGCCTTATTGTCTCTTAGGCTGTCAGCCCATTGCTTAAGATGCGGATTGCGTTTGACGAAGGCACTCAAAGCACCTTTTTCATCGCCTCGCCCGGCAGTTGCGCCAAGCGAGTAGTCGAGCATGTAAAAACTTGTGCCCACAATGGCAACCACCAAAAGCAAAATGAGAGATAATACAGAATAAATAACAAACTTTTTCTTCATAACGTCAAAATGAGATAAAGTTAAACGCCAAATGTTCTACAATATAAAATCAGAATAACAGTAAAAGAAAAAATAGGAGCCTAAACATTGTTGTTATAGACTCCTAATTTTTATTTATTGCCGATTAAGGATTATCGATAAAAGCTTTCGACAAAAGATTATCGATAAAAGCTTTCGATTTATCGATTAAGGCTTTGCAAGCAATCTTTACTCAGCAGCCTCAGCCTCTTCCTGACGGTCATCAACGTTGTCGCCCTCTGTAGGAGCAAGAGTGGCCTCGAAGTCGGTGATGCCATTATTCACAAGAATGTTGTACCACTGGATCAGCTTCTTGATGTCGCTGTCGTGAACGCGGTCGCGGTCATAGTCGGGCAGAACCTCAGCAAAGAAGTCGTGCAACTCCTGAGCAGAGCACTTCTTGTAGTTGAGTGAGCACTCCTTCGACTGCTCCTTCTCACCCAGACTCTTGAACACCTTCCACAGAGGAATGTCCTCAGCATCAGTGTACATAGCTATATCTGCCAGACTTGTTACACGGTCGCTGGCGAAAGCGGGCTGACGACGATGAGTGGCGTCGATAGCCTCAACGATAAGATTTCTGTTTCCACGAGACACCAGTTTGTAAAGGCCTGGTTTGCCTGCAATTGAAAGAATTGTTTCCATTTTTTTAATTGTTGTTTTAAAAACTTGTTTCTAATCTATTGGAAGGGGTGAAATTGTTATGTGGTAAGACGTTACAGAAGAAAGCTCAATCAAGACCATCGAGCGACAGCTTGTTCAACAGATCCTCCACCTGATACTTAACGTCAGCTTTTCCATCGTTCACTATCTGCCAGTTGCTTCGTGCCACGATATCCCTTTCCGGCATCTGTGCCTCGATCCAGGCGAGAGCCTTTTCCCGTGATATGCCGTCGCGTGTCATGACACGCTCCACGCGCGTCTCTACCGGTGCCGTCACGCACACCACCTTGTCAAAAGTCACGCGCTCGTTGAAACGGCTTTCAAAAAGGATGGCACTCTCGCACCACACCAATCCGCTCTTCATAAAATCGCGTGCCACAGCAGGATGCACCACAGCGTTAAGAGCCTGCTTATTGTCCTCACTTGCCAAGAGAAACTCTGCAAGCACAGCCTTTTGCAACACGCCATCGCGGCAGACCTCATCGCCCACCAGCCGGCAAAGGGCTTGCTGCAGGTCGGCATCTGAGCGCATCAATCGTTTGGCAGCAGAGTCGCAATCGTAAACCGTAAATCCATGCCGTTCAATCTCACGGCACACATAGCTTTTGCCGCTTCCTATGCCGCCAGTAATTGCTATTCTCATTTTTGTTTGCTTCTGAGATTTTAATCCTAAAACATGCAAGACATCAGCCCCACATCTTTTCATTATTGCTGTTCTATGAGATAATCGACATTTTGAATTTCCAATTTAGCGTTACGCACACCGTTAGGAATGGTTCGTATCTGCAATCGGCATTTCGGCGATGGGTTAGCAGCCAAGTCGTTGTAATCGGCAACCACAACAAACTGGTCTGGGTTCACCTTACGGAACATGCTCACGCCTACCGTGAAGCGCACCTTCACCTTCGACGGGAACGTCCGCAACACCTTGCCGTCGGGCATGTTGATAGCCCTTATCGGCACCTCCAGACTTTCTTCTGTCAGCACGTCAGGATAGAGAACCACCTTAACCTGTGCAGGCACCATCTTCACACCTCTGATAGAAGCCAGATCAACCGTGCGCACCACGGTGTCGCTAAAGTTGACAATGCGCAACGGCACCGTGTTCACACTCTTTATGCTGTCAAGCAGCTGCCTGCTGGCATAGATGAGCACACTGTCTGGCGCTATTCGCGTACGAGCCAGATAGAATGAGCGTGCAGGCACCACAGAGCCTGCCAGTCGCACAGGCACCTTCATAGAGTAGCCGTGGCTGAAATAGAAATCGAGCCTGTCGGGCTTAATGGCCGTTATCTTTGACGAAGCGCTGAGCTTTTGCAGCACCAGCTTCTGCAAGTCGGCAGCAGGCACGAAGCCACGTCCCTGCGCGTTGTTAGCATAAGTAGCGAAATTCACGTTCACCGCACTTATGCGGTCGCCATAGAGATAGGTCGCGAGGGTGTAGCCCTTGTCTCGAACCATCACCTTCACCGTGTCCTCCATCTCCGTTGTCACAACCACGTTTTTCGGCTGTCCAACGAGTCGCACAGGCACACAAATTTCTTTCTCGTAAGTTTCGTTGAGCGTCATCATCAACCAGAACATTCCGCTCAAGAAGAGGAAGAACAAAAAAATCAGAAACTGCTTGTTCATTTGACTGAACAAGAAGTTCCTGACTCCTCTATAGATTCGTAACATTTGTTTTTTCATTGCGACAAAAAAGCTGTATGAACGGGTTAAGTTGTCTCCACGCCACCAACGGGTTTTGCGCGTAAACGTTTGTTACATTAAAGACATCCTGTCGCTTATTGTTTAAGCCTTAGGAGCCTGCGAGTTGATGTCAGCGTAAACACTCGACTTGTCCACAGTGATAACCACACCGCGAGCCACCTCCAGCTCCAGAGTGTTGGTTGTGAGGTCAATGCGCTTCACGGTGCCATAGATTCCACCGCCAGTCACCACCTTTGTGCCTTCCTGAAGCGAGTTCTGGAAATTGCGAATCTCCTTCTGCTTTTTCTGCTGGGGACGAATCATGAAGAGCCACATGATAGCGAAGATTGCCACCATCATGACGAGCATGCCCATGCCGCCACCCTGTGCTGCCTGAGCAGCCAATACCATTGTTGTCATATTTTTTTTCTTGTTTTTAGTTTCTATTATTTAAATGATCACGCAATCCGCTTACTCCTGTACCGGATTCTTGCGCGGACGACCAGGACGACGCTTCACAGGCTTCGGTTCTTCCTCTACAGCAGCCTCGGCGTTAGCCTCCTCAGCATTGGCCTTTACCTCGCTGTTAACCTCCTCATCGTCCTCGTTTTCCGGATCAACCTCTTTCTTGTTCTTGGGCTCGTTAATGCTCTTGAACATCTTGCCTGTGCCGATAAGGAAACGGGCAATAGAGTCGAGCATGCCGTTAATGTAGCCACCACTTCTCGGTGTAGAGTAGAGCTTGGCCAGCTCCACATACTCGTTAATGGTCACGCTTACAGGTATGTTAGGGAATGTGAGCATCTCGGCGATGGCGATCTGCATGATCACCACATCCATGTATGCCAATCGTGAGAAATCCCAGTTGCGTGATGTCTCGCTCATGTAACGCTGATACTGGTCTGCGTTAAGTATGGTTGAGCGGAACAGCTTCTGTGCAAAATCCTTGTCCTCAAGGTCCTTATATTCGGGCAACAGCTCTTGCTTGCTGCCTTCCTTCGGGTCAAAGCGCTTGATGGTCTTCAGCACGAATGTGTCGACCACCTCTTTGTCGTCGTTCCAGTAGAGACTCTTCTCTTCCAGCAACGCATCCAAGTCGCTGTTGTCTTGCACAAACAGCTTGTAGAGCTTGCGCCACAGCTCACGGTCAGCCTCGTACGACTCGTCCGATGATGCCATATAGTCGGCATACACCTCGCTCTCCTCGATCTGGTTGCACATCTTGCGCACAAACTCGATATCGTTTTCCCACGTCTGCTTTGTTGTTTCTATAAAGGTGTTGAGCATGCGGTTTTCCTCAAGCTGCGTTGCAAACTTGTTGTACGCAAACTTGGTCGACGGCATCTCTGTGCCATCTCTCTGCGCGCGCTTGGTGTTCACCTCAACGCGGTGCTGCTCCTCACGGGTTATTGCCACTATAAGCTCCAGCAGATAATTATACAAATCATAGGCTTTTGACAAGCTGAAAATGAGTTCTTTCTCAGCTGTATCCATGTTTTTGCTGCCGTTCTGATAGTAAGCGTAGGTCAACTGCACTATCTTAATTCTTATCAATTCACGATTAATCATTCTCTAATAATTTGTGTTCTTTCTTAATAATGCGATGCAAATTTAGACAAAAAACCTCTAACAGCCAAGAAAAAGCCCATTCTTTAAGTCTTTTTTTAGATATTCTTTGCACAATTGTCAGAAAAAGTGTAACTTTGCACCGCTTTTTTGAGCACATCCAGTAGAAATGTAATAAAAAGTTCTCGTGTGATGGCGAATTAAGGCATGTAAAATTATCAACAACTTAATTTAGAGTAACACATTATGAAAGAGATTAATGTAACAGGTCAGAAGCGTACAGACCTTGGCAAGAAAGCTTCTAAAACACTGAGAAAAGAAGGACTCGTTCCCTGTAACCTCTATGGTCAGGCAACAGCTGACGGCAAGCCCGTTGCAATGTCATTCGCTTGCCCCATGACAGAGCTGCGCAAGGTTGTTTACACTCCCCACATCTACGTTATCAACCTCGTCATCGACGGCGAGTCACACACAGCTATCATGAAGGAGCTTCAGTTCCACCCCGTAACAGACGCTCTGCTTCACGTTGACTTCCTCGAGGTTAACGACCAGAAGCCCATCACCATCGGCATCCCCGTTAAGCTCGTTGGTCTGGCTCAGGGTGTTCGCGACGGTGGCCGCATGAACCTGTCTATCCGCAAGATTAACGTTACCGCTCCTTATCAGCAGATTCCCGAGCACCTCGACGTTGACGTTACCGCTCTGAAGATCGGTAAGAGCATCAAGGTTGGTGAGCTGAGCTACGAGGGTCTGGAGCTGACTACAGGCAAGGACGTTATCGTTTGCTCAATCAAGATGACCCGTGCTGCCATGTCGGCTGCTGCCGCTGCCGAGTAAGGCATAGGATGAAGGTACATCTGTAATAAAAACAAGGATTATTATGGCCGGTTCTACAAAGCTACGACTTTTAGAATCGGCCATAACTTTTTTAAGGCGGGTTCTTAAACCCAAATCGGTCATTAGGCCGTTTTATGTATTATTTTATAACTGCTTGCAGTCTTTTGGTTTTTATAAGTTGTCTTTTGCTTGTTTTTAATTCGCAATAGCTCGCTATTACTCATTAAAAACCAAACAAAATCCATTCTTCTAAAAATCCAAAATCCAAGCAAGCCCTAACGCCCGATTTGGGTTAAAAAGCAAAACGAAAAACAAGAGAAAATGGACAAATACCTCATTGTGGGTCTTGGCAACCCTGGTGCCGAATATGATCAGACACGCCACAACACCGGCTTTATGGTGCTCGATGCCTTTGCCAACGCCGTAGGCGCCACCTTCGACGACCGTCGCTACGGCTTTGTGGCAGAGACGAGCCTTAAAGGCCGCAAACTGTTTCTGCTCAAGCCCACCACCTACATGAACCTCAGCGGCAACGCCGTGCGCTATTGGATGAACAAGGAAAACATCGACGAGAGCCATCTGCTCGTTATCGTTGATGACCTGTCGCTTCCTCTCGGCGCCTTCCGCATGAAAGGCAACGGCAGCAATGGCGGCCACAACGGTCTCGGCCACATTCAGCAGCTCATCGGTCAGCAGTATGCCCGTCTGCGCATGGGCATCGGCAACGACTTCCCCCGTGGAGCACAGGTCGACTGGGTTCTTGGCCGCTATAGCGATGATGACATGAAGGTTCTTCAGCCCAGCATCGACACCGCTGTAGAGATGATCAAGAGTTTTGTGTTGGCAGGCATCAACATAACGATGAACCAATATAACAAGTTGGGAAAGAAATAACGATTCGAGAAATGGCAAACGAAGCACGAATAGACAAATGGCTATGGGCGGCACGCATCTTCAAGACACGTTCCATCGCTGCCGACGCCTGCAAGAACGGTCGCGTCACCAAGAACGGCATGAACATGAAGCCCAGTCACATGGTGAAGGTTGGCGAGACGGTGAGCGTAAAGAAACCGCCCATCACCTACTCGTTCAAGATTCTCAAAACCATCGAGCAGCGTGTCGGTGCCAAACTGCTGTCTGAGATTTATGAAAACGTCACAGACCCCAAGCAGTATGAGCTTCTTGAGATGAGCCGCATAAGCGGATTCGTCGACCGCGCACGCGGCACAGGCCGCCCCACGAAAAAAGAACGTCGTGCCCTTGATGCCTTCGTTGACCCCTCAATGTTCGGCTTTGAACTTGACGAAGAAGAAGATGACGAAGAAGAAGACGACGACGAATAAAGACTATTAAAGAACAGGAAAACAAAAGAGACATCCGGAAGTTCCGAATGTCTCTTTTTTTATTTTGTTGTCAGCGCCAGAAGCCTGCCTTTACAGGTCAAGGCTTCCGACAAAAACTTATGTTGCGAGTCACGCCTGATTAGTTCCAGCCCGGGTTCTGATGACCTTCCAGAGCCGGGTTGCGCTGCATCTCGTCCTGAGGAATCGGCCACAAGAGCACATACTCGGGGAGTGCACCAACCTTAACATTGTCAACCGGCTTGTTCTGAATCTTTGCACTTGCCAGCGGAGTCCACTCCAGAATGTCCTTCTTCTGAACAGAGCCAGCCATGATAGCCTCGGGGTAGAGACGTGTACGACGGATATCGTCCCAGATTTTGAACTCTACGGGGAACTCGTGCAGACGCTCTGTGAGGATAGCCTTTACGAGGTCGCCATTTACGCTTGCGCTATAGTTAGGCAGACCAGCACGCTTACGAACCTGGTTCAGCAAGCCCTCTGCCTTTGCTGTTTCACCTGTGCGAGCGTAGCCTTCAGCAGCGATGAGCAGAACCTCTGCGTAACGCATGGTGGGGATGTTGTTGTCACCAGAAGTGCCGTCTGTGATAGCGGTCTCTTCGAACCATGCCCAGATGCCGGGATAGTCAAGAGTGTGTGTAACACCTGTAGCGTCAGTCCAATTCTTGAAGAAGAACTGCTTCTCCATACCACGAACATCGTTATCAGCATAGCTGTTAAGGATGATGTCGCTGGGCTGGTAAGTCTTGTGCATAACGTTCATCTTGAAGAGAGACTTGCCATTAGCGTCCTTCCATGTAGTAGCGTCTGTACCCATGCAGAGGTTAACGTAGCCGTTTCCAATCTTCTGCTTGCTGTAGTCATACTCCTTAGCGTAGATAATCTCCTTAGAGGTCTTAGAGTTCTTGATTACGTTGTATGCAGAGTTAAGGTCGTCAGAGCTTCCGTTCTTCTGCTCGAGTTCAGCGGTGCCACCGCTGATAACCATCTCTGCGTACTTAGCAGCCTGCTTGTAGTCAGCATCGCCACCATTGCAGGGGAAGCCTGCACGCTGCAGGTAAACCTCTGCGAGCAGAGTCTGAGCCATTGCGCGTGTTACGCGGCAACCGTTGTCGTAGAACGACTTCTGGGGAAGAGCGGTGCCCTCTGCCAGAGGAGTCAGCTCGTCAATGATGTTCTTGTAAACCTCTGCTGCCGGTGTACGCTCAACGAACATACCGTCGGTAGATGTGTAAGGCTTGGTAACGTAAGGTACGTCACCGAACTCCTTAACGAGGTAGAAGTAAGCGTAAGCGCGGAAGAACTTACCCTGAGCAACGTAGTTTTCGATGGTAGCCTTGTCGAGCACGCTTGTCATCTTGGGCACGTTCTCAAGTACGAAGTTTGCACGAGAGATGCCCTTGTAGAACTCATGCCACAGTGTCATAGCAGAAGAAGTGAATTTCTCCATGTTGAACATGCAGTTCTTTGAAGCCTCTGCGAGCTGTGAATCTCCGTGGTCGTCGTAGTAAAGACCAGAGATGATGCCACCGTACATGGTAGCCTTAGGCTGCCATCCGCCACCTGCATTGTTCAGGTAGGGCACACCACCGAAATAGAGTGCTGCAACACCCGACTCAGCGTCATCAGCAGTTTTCCAGAATTCTGTTGAAGCCTTAGCGTCGAGCGGCTTTTCCTTCAGGAAGTCATCGCAAGATGTCAGTCCCATGATTGCAGCCACAAACGCGCCAGCCATTAATATATTGATTGACTTTTTCATAAGTTGTCTATATTTATTTTCTTTTGAAAAATCTATACTTTATAATTAGAATGCAACGTTAAGACCGAATGTGAAGGTTCTTGCACGAGGATAGGTGAAGAACTGACGGTTGGTACCCCAGTTGTTGCCACCCAAACGTGAAGAGTTGTCGGGATCGTAGCCATTATAGTCGCTTGAGGTGATGAGGAACAAGTTGTTCACACCTGCATATACGCGGAGGTTAGAAAGACCAATCTTAGAGATGAGGTTCTTGTCGAAGGTGTAACCCAGCTGCAGGAGGTTGCAACGCAGGTAAGAGCCATCGCATACCCAGTCAGAGTCAGCCTGGTTGTTAGCACCCATACCGAAGTTGTTCAGACGCAGAGCCTGCTCCTTGCCGTTCGGGTTGAGTGTCGGATGCCAAGCCTCCTTGTAGATGCGGTCAAGACCATTGGTGAGGAAACGTGCAACAGTTGAGTGGTAGTACTCCTGCATGATGTCAGCACCCCAAGAGAACTGCATATCGAGAGTAAGGTCGAAGTTCTTGTAAGAGAATGTGTTCACAAATGAACCCATCCAGTCAGGCAGACCGTTACCGATAATCTGACGCTCCTTGTATGTAACCTTCTCACCTACGGTGCCAGGGATGTTCATTGTCTCGGGATCCCAGTTGCCGGGAACGCCGTCGTAGATACCTGCGCGCTTGTAACCGTAGAATGAAGAGAGAGGCTCACCCTCGCGGATAAGCATATCGTAGCCTACGAAGCCGTCGAGAGTAATCTGGCGCTTGCCGCTAACGGGGTCAACAGAAGCACCTTCGTCGAGTTTTTCAACCTTGTTTTTGTTGAAGCTGAGGTTAAGAGTAGAGCTCCACTGGAAGTCCTTTGTCTGTACGGGATAAGCCTTTACGAGGATATCGAGACCGCGGTTAGACACTGCACCAATGTTGTCCATGATTGAAGAGTAACCTGTTGACTCAGGAACCGGACGGTTGAGGAGCAGGTCGCTGGTGTACTTGTAGTACCAAGAAACATCGAAGTTCAGTCGGTTGTTGAACAGACCGAGCTCGAAGCCAAGGTCAAACTGAGCGGTCTTCTCCCACTTCAGGTTTGCATTAGGCATCTTGTCGAGGTAAGAAACAGTAACCATAGAACCGTTGAGGATGGTTGTGCCCTGGCTCATGGTAGCGATAGAACGGTAAGTACCAATCTCTGAGTTACCTGTCATACCGAAAGAGGTGTGCAGTTTCAGTTTGCTGATGGTCTTGTTGTTCTCAAGGAACTTCTCGTTAGAAACCAACCAACCGAGACCTACAGAGGGGAAGAACGCGTACTTGTTGTTCTCACCGAACTTAGAAGAACCGTCGTAACGACCTGTTACGGTAGCCATGTAAGTGTTGTTGTAGTTGTAAGCCAGACGGAGGAAGTAAGAGTTCATTGCCCACTTGTCGTAGTCGCTGCCTACAGAAGGCTTCTCAGTACCTGCACCGAGGTTGTAGAATCCGTAGTAGTCGTCCATAAACTTAGAGTCAGAAGCGCCGAAGTATGTGTACTTGCGAGCCTGCCAAGAAGCACCTGCCATTGCGTTGAGGTGATGCTTGTCGAAGTCCTTAATATAAGTAAGGTAGGTCTCCTCCTGCCAGTAGAGAGAGCTGCTGTTGCTTGCAGATGCAGAGCCGTTGGCGCTCATATCGATAATCTGGTGAGGTTTGAACGGAGTGTAGCCCTGGCTACGGCCGTTGTGGTAGTCGACACCAACCTGAGTCTTCAGGTCAAGACCTTTGAGAAGGTGGAATGTAAGAGCTGCGTTACCGAAGATCTGAGTGTTGTAAGACATAGACTCAACACGCTTGAAAATCTCTACAGGGTTACCTACACCCTCGGGCTGGAATCCCTGATAGCCACGAGAAGGATCGTTCTTGTCCTTCAGAATGGCAGTAGTTCTAATCATGTTGTTCTGCATGTACTCGCCGTTAAGAGAAACGGGGAGGAACGGAACCTGCTCAATCATAGTACGCAAACCGCCCTGGCTGTAGGGGTTGTCTGATGTACGGTTACCCCAAGTGTGGTTAACCAACATGTTTACAGAAGTAGACAGCCACTTTGTGGGGTTGTCGTCGTAAGAAACCTTAGCGTTAACACGCTTGTAGTAAGAGTTGAGGAGGATACCCTGCTGGTCGGTGAAGTTAAGGAATGCACCGATAGAGCTGCCGTCAGCACCTGTGCGCTGGATGCTCAGCTGGTGGTTCTGAGAGAGAGCTGTGCGAGAACAAGCGTCCTGCCAGTCAGTGTCGTAGATAGGCTCGCCGTTCTTAAACAGGCGCTCGTCGGTAAAGATCTTTGACAGATCGGTGTCAAAGTTCATACCCTGGAACTGGTTAGCGTTCTCCAGACCCTGCTTGAAAGCTGCCATCCACTCCTTAGAGTTCATGACATCCATCTTGCGAGCCATTGTGCTCACTGAAAGAGAACCGTCATAAGACACATGCACACCCTGTCCACCATTGCCGCGCTTTGTGGTAACCATAATCACACCGTTGGCACCACGAGCACCATAGATGGCTGCTGCAGAAGCGTCCTTCAGCACCTCGATAGACTCGATATCGTTCGGGTTGAGAAGGTTGAAGTCGCTCATTGCCACGCCGTCTACAATGTAGAGAGGACTTGTAGAAGCATTGATGGTAGCGATACCACGGATGATAACGCGCATCTCACCACCAGGCTGACCTGTATTGCTGAAGATGTTGACACCGGCAGCCTTACCCTTCAAACCGTCGAGGGCGTTGAAAGACTGCTGCTTGATGATGTCGGCACCCTTAGTGTTAGATACAGAACCTGTAAGGTCTGACTTACGCATTGTACCGTAACCTACTACTACCAGCTCGTCGAGAGTGGTATCCTCGGCTTTCAGCACCACGTTGAGTTTGCCGTTCTTAGCCTGAGCGACAGGAATCTCCTGGCTCAAGTAGCCCAGATACGAGAACACCAGTGTTCCGCCAGCTGGAGCACTGATAGAATATTTACCGTCGATGTCGGTGATTGTAGCCGTCTGTGTGCCTTTCACACGAACGGTACCGCTTACGATCAGTTCGCCTTTGTCGTCGGAAACGGTTCCGGCAACTGTCTTGGTCTGGGCATTGATTGTGCCCACACCACCCCACAATAGGCAGAAAATCATGCCTAAAAGTGCGGTAAGATACATTCTTTTAAAATTCATACTTGAAAAACAATTTGGTTTTTTTTGTTATAATTGTTAAACGGTGTGATGTTCAGTTTATAGAGTTTCGCATGTCTTTCGACAGCGACTTGCCATCGTTGCCATGCCGTTATTGCCCAGTCACGACTTCTTTGACACTCAAGTTGCCTGCAAACGTCATGTTAACGCATGTAGTTATTATTCTGTTATTTTGTTTTGGCTTATGATTACATTGCAAAGATAATAATAATAATTTAATAACGTATAGTTTACGTTAAGATTTTTTTTATATTTTAATTGATTCACATCAACTCACAATACTTCATACGTTAAAATAGTTTACATAAAGGAACAATAAGCACGTTTAAGCAGAACATTTGTGCACCGATTATGGCTATTTGAATATCATTTTGTCAATATTATATTTGTATTAAAAAAGTTTGCTATGACAAAAAGCGTCACCATGTTTTTGTGGTGACGCTTTGTTGTTATATAAAGTTTGCTCTCACCGCCTTAGGCAGCTTGCTGACGATCAGCTCATACGATTCTACGATCCACGCCATCACCTGTTCAGGCTCAAGCTGTTCATAATAGATATCGCTCCAATGTTTTTTGTTCCAATGAAACGCAGGCGTTACAGCCTCACATTGCTCTCGCAGCATCTCGTTACGTTCAGGAGCCAACTTACATGCGAACCGTGGCATCGAATCTCTTGCTCCTTGCTTGTCGTTTGCTAACCAAAGACACAAAAAGATCTTGCCTTCCACACGAAAGGTAATGTTGTCATCGCCAAAAGGTTGGTCTTCCGTCACCCCATACAACGACAGCACAAAATCTCTAACCTGCTCAATGTTCATAATTGCTCATTGTTAACGTCTGCCCATCATTCAAGATACCAATCTTTCAAATATCCGGCATAATGGCGTGCAAACTCCTCTGCCTGTCCAGGTTGACATTCCTTCATCTTGCGAGCAGGAACGCCAGCCCACAGTTCATGCGGTGGCACATGCGTGCCTTGAAGAACCACAGCTCCTGCAGCAATGATGGCTCCCTCGCCAATGTCGGCCTTGTCGAGCACCGTTGCATTCATGCCTATCAACGCCCCCTTGCGCACGGTAGCCCCATGCACCACGGCCCCATGTCCCACCGACACATCGTCTTCAAGCACACAAGGGATGCCTCCCGTCTGATGCACACAAGCACAGTCTTGAATGTTCACACGGTTGCCGCAGCGAATGGCATCCACATCCGAGCGCAGCACGGCGCTGTACCACACGCTACAGTCGTCGCCCAGCACACAGTCGCCGCTAAGAGCCGCGTTCTCTGCAATAAAACAATTTTTGCCCCACTGTGGGGTCTTTCCGTTTATCGTTTTTACAATAGCCATTATCTTTTTTTTACCTTTTTACCTTTTACCTTTTTACCCTTTTACCTTTTTACCTTTTAAATTAAAAAGGCCATAGGATTTTTCACTTTTCGTTTTTCACTTTTCCCTTCTCAAGGCGCCAGCCTTTTTTACCTTTTTACTTTTTTACCTTTAAAAAGCCTTTTTACCTTTTTACCTTTAAATCTCTCTGGTCCACTCCCCACATCATCTTCTCTCGGAGCGAAGCGAAATAGCGGTGGCCGTTGCGCTTCACTATGCGCACGGGGAAAGGAGCCTTGCGAATGGTCACGGAGGTGCTCTCGATGAGTGTCTCGCTGCGACCGTCGATGGCGATCAGGAAATTGTGGGAACGCGACTCTACGTTGAGCGTCACCTCACAATCGTCGCTGATAACGATGGGGCGGATGTTAAGACTGTGGGGCGCAACGGGCGTGAGACAGAGCGAGCCTGTCTGCGGCACGATGATGGGACCACCGTTGGAAAGCGAATAGGCGGTGGAACCTGTGGGCGTGGCCACGATGAGTCCGTCTGCCTGGTAGGTGATGAGATATTCGCCATCCACACTGGTGCGTATGCTAATCATCGAGGCGTTGTCGCGCTTGAGCACAGCAATGTCGTTGAGAGCGTAAGGACAGCCTACGATAAGCTCTCCCTCGGTCTGAACCATTATGGCGGCGTGGTTGTCGATGACATAATGGCCTTTGTACACGGCATCGAGAGCCTCGATGACCTCTGACGGCATGACATCGGCCAAGAAACCTAAACGACCCATGTTGATACCTATGATGGGTGTCTGCTTCGGTCCCACACGGGTGGCTGCCTTGAGGAACGTGCCGTCGCCGCCCATGGAGATGACGTAATCGACATCGAAGTTGTTGCCGTCGAACACCCCACTAACCTTTGTGTCTATGCGGTGCTCAAGCTGAAGAAAATCGTAGAAAGGACGGTCGATGTAAATCTCCGCCCCACGCTGCTCAAGAAATGAGAGTATGGTGAGAATGGCCGTCGACTTCTTAGGCTGATATTCGTTGCCAAAGATGGCGAACCGTAGGGTCTTGCTGTTGGTGCTCATATTAGCTGTTGGTGCTCATATTATATAATGTGTAGATGTTGAAATGTGAGTTTTTAGAAAAAACTGACGTTTCTGCAAAGCGGATGTCTGTATGCTCGAAAGATAATGACAGCTTTTGCGGTGCTAAGTTACAAAAATATCGGCAAATTGACAAAAAATAAATACATTAGGCTTATAAAAGCTCACTTTCTATCTATTATTGATGCTTGCTGGCGACAGGCGATTTCATCGGCAAGAAGCTTTGTTTATCATTATTTAACAATGTGATAATAAGGAAGAAAGAAAATTATTTGTAAATTTTACAATTTTTATTTTGTCAATTAAAATAAATGCATTATCTTTGCAGAAGATAAGCTACACCTCAGCAAAGATTGCAAGCAAGCTCGCATCTATGCATTCGGTTTGCATTATCTCTGCAAAAGAAAAGGAAACGACAACAACAATCTAAAAACATAACATTATGGAAAAGAAAGAACTGAAAGGAACAAAGACCGAGCGTAACCTCATGGAGGCATTTGCCGGTGAGTCGCAGGCACGCAACAAGTATACATACTTCGCATCGAAAGCCAAGAAAGATGGCTATGAGCAGATTGCTGCCCTCTTCGAGGAGACAGCACAGAACGAGAAGGAGCACGCCAAGATGTGGTTCAAGCTGCTTGAGGGTGGCGCAATAAAAGACACCATGTCGAACCTGAAGGCGGCTGCCGAGGGCGAGAACTATGAGTGGACCGACATGTACGACCGCATGGCACAGGAGGCTGACGAAGAGGGCTTCCCTGAGATTGCTGCCGCCATGCGCGGTGTGGCTGCCATTGAGAAGCACCACGAGGAGCGCTACCGCCGTCTGCTGAAGAACATAGAGGAAGGCATCGTGTTCTCACGCGAGGGCGACACCATCTGGCAGTGCCGCAACTGCGGACATATCGTGGTGGGCAAAAAGGCTCCCGAGGTATGCCCCGTATGCCAGCATCCGCAGAGCTATTTCGAGATCAAGGCTGAAAACTATTAAGCCTCACATCTACGCATAATGCAAAACGCTACCCGTCAGTCACCTGCTGACAGGTAGCGTTTTTGTTAGTTATACTTGTTTGCCGCCACAAAAGCGTTAAGAAAGAGATAAAACGGGGGCGAGAGGTTAAAATAACATAAAGTGGAGTAACAAAAGCGCAATGCCTTGCGTCTAATAAGTATCTTTGCACAAGAAATTGATTAAAAACTTACTGTAAAAGAAAGAAAACCATTGGGTTAAACCCAGACGACAACAACAACAAATGTTCTTTTAGGAGAATATCAAGAAAGAGAATTATTGCTTTAACAGGATTCTAACTTTAAAGGATTCTAACTTTTGAAAAGAAGATTTTTACAAAAAGAGGATTTTTATAAAAAGAGGATTCTGAAAAGCGACAAGAAACAACAGAAATATAAACAAAAAACCGATAAAGTTATGAAGAAAAATTTATTAGTGTTTTCTATGTTTGCCGGACTGCTGCTCTTCGCAAGCTGCGCCAGCAAGAAAGACCTTCAGAACTGTCAGCTCGAGAACAAGGAGCTGCAGAAGAACAACGAGAACGTGAAAGACCAGCTCTCAGAGGCACGCCAGCAGCTCGCTGCTGCCAACGCACGCGTGACAACACTCAACGACCAGCTCGCACAGCAGAAGAAAGATTATGCCGCTCTGCAGCAGTCGCTCGACAAGAGCCTCACCAACGCCGGATCCAACAACATCAACATCTCAAAGCTTGTTGACCAGATTAACGAGTCGAACCAGTATATCCGTCACCTGGTAGAGGTGAAGTCGAAGAGCGACTCGCTGAACATGGTGCTCACCAACAACCTCACACGCTCTCTCAGCAAGGAGGAGATGAAGGAGGTTGACGTGCAGGTGCTCAAGGGTGTGGTTTACATCTCGCTCGCCGACAACATGCTCTACAAGAGCGGTAGCTACGAGATCAACGACCGCGCTGCCGAGACGCTGAGCAAGATTGCCAAGATCATCAAAGACTACAGCGACTACGAGGTGCTCATTGAGGGCAACACCGACAACGTGCCTGTGAACAACAACGCTGCTTCGATGAAGAACATCCGCAACAACTGGGACCTCTCTGCCCTCCGTGCATCGAGCGTGGTGCAGGCTCTGCAGAACCAGTATGGTGTTGACCCGAAGCGTCTCACCGCTGGTGGACGTGGCGAGTATAACCCCATCACATCTAACGACACAGCCGTGGGCAAGCAGCGCAACCGCCGCACACAGATCATCATCACCCCGAAGCTCGACCAGTTTATGGACCTCATCGACAAGGCTCCTGAGGACAGCGCAAAGTAAGGGTTTCTAATAAGCGATTGATTTTGAGCACCTGCTTAACGGCAACAGAAAACTGTTAGCAAACAATCAACAAACGGCAGCCGTGCGTACCTTAATATAAAATAGGTATGCACGGCTGCTTTTTGTATCAACATTTTTCCGTAACTTTGCACCATTGAAAAAAACATAGATCCCTAATAAGGAGGAAACAAAGGGAGAGACAAGGAGGAAACGAAAAGAGAGGAAAGGAGAAGAAGGAGGAAAGAGGAAAGAGGAAGGAAGAAAGAAGAAAGAAGAAGGAAGAAGGAGGAAAGAAGAAGGAGGAAAGCCCAAAAGAGGGAAGAAAAAACATTATAAAAACCCTACGTTAAAATAGGACAATGGAAAAGAACAAAGATCTAATCTACGGGCCGGAAGACCGGCCACCGTTTCTCGAGTCGGTGTTTGCTGCCTTGCAGCACCTGTTTGCCATTTTTGTGGCCATCATGACGCCACCGCTCATCATCGCCTCACAGCTGAACCTCGACATCGAGACAACCAGTTTTCTGGTGTCAATGGCTCTCATCGCATCGGGTGTGAGCACGTTCCTGCAATGTCGACGCTTCGGACCTGTGGGCACCGGACTGCTCTGCATCCAGGGCACGAGCTACTCGTTCATTGGCCCCATCATAACAGCGGGCATGGGCGGCCTTGGCGTGGTCTTCGGATCATGTATGGCAGCATCGCTGGTGGAGATTTTTGTGGGACGCATACTGAAGTATGCCCGTCGCATAATAACCCCTGTGGTGTCGGGCATCGTCGTGACGCTCATTGGCCTGTGCCTCATCAAGGTGGGCATCTCGGCATGTGGTGGCGGTAACCAGGCCATGGAGGACGGCACGTTCGGCTCGCTGCGTAACCTCGGTCTGGCATCGCTCGTGCTGCTCATCATCATCTTCTTCAACAACTGCAAGAACCGTTACCTGCGCATGAGCTCCATCGTCATTGGCCTTGCCGTGGGTTACATCGTGGCGTGGACAATGGGCATGATCGACTTTAGCGCCGTCAAGAGCTACGGCGGTTTCTACCTGCCCACACCGTTCAAGTTTGGCATCGGTTTCAGCCTGTCGGCTTTCATCTCGCTGAGCATCATCTTCGTGATCACAGCCATAGAGTCGTATGGCGACATCACAGCCAACTCTATGATCTCGGGTGAGCCCGTGGAGGGTGAGAAGTTTATGCAGCGTGCCTCGGGCGGTGTCATCGCCAACGGTGTGTCATCGCTCCTTGCTGCCGCCCTCAACTCGTTCCCCAACAGCATCTTTGCACAGAACAACGGCATGATTCAGCTCACGGGTGTGGCCTCACGTTATGTGGGCTACTTTATCTCTGCCATGCTTGTGTTGCTCGGTGTGTTCCCCGCCATCAGTCTGGTGTTCAGCCTCATGCCGCAGCCTGTGCTTGGCGGTGCCACGCTCCTCATGTTCGGCACGGTGGCAGCCACGGGCATACGCATCATCGCCTCTCAGCAGCTTGGCCGCAAGGAGATTCTCGTTCTCGCCATCAGCTTGGCCGGCGGTCTGAGCGTCGAGTTTATGCCCGAGATTCTTAACGGCATGCCCGAAGAGCTCCGTAACATCATGTCATCGGGCATCACCACAGGTGGCGTGCTCGCCATCCTCTCTAATCTGCTTATTAGAGTGAAGAAAGAAGAGTGAAAAGCTTTTAAAGTGAAAAACGAAAAGTGAAAAACGAAAAGTGAAAAATCCTATAGCTAAGGCTGCAAGAAACCAAAGCATATGGATTTTTCACTTTTCGTTTTTCCCTTAACTTTTCGTTTTTCTCTTAAAAGAGCTTCACCTCAACGGCGTCAGCCTTTTTTACCCTTTTACTTTTTTACCTTTTTACCCTTTTACCTTTTTACCCTTTTACCTTTTTACCTTTTTACCTTTAAAAGCCTTCAGGCTTACCCTTTTTGTGCAAAAAAAGTATAAAAATTTTGTCAGTTCATCAAAAAGCAGTACCTTCGCATCCGAATTTAAAACCACACAGGTTTTACATTGATTCATAGGGGCGTAGCCCAGCTGGTTTAGAGCGCTGCAGTCACATTGCAGAGGTCCCCGGTTCGAGCCCGGGCGTCCCTACTCCCTACATCAACAAGAGGAAATATCTGTACGACAAGTATGGGTGTTTCCTCTCCTTTTTTTAAGGCCTCATCTCCTTTATGCCTCATCTCTTTTATGCCTCCCCCATCTTCTCCTTTTTGTTGGGGCTCATCTCCTTTTTCGTATATAAGCTTCTAAATTTGTCGCTTAAATAAAAGCGACATAGAAAAGAGAAGCATAAAAAAAGGAAACATCCACGCCTTTGCATGAACATCTCCTCTGATTAAAAAATACATAGATTGAAGGTTATATCTTAAGAAACCATTTATTCTGGATCCTTTTAGAATGCCCACCGTCAGAAGCGGGTCATCACCTCAAGCACAATCTTGTCGCGCTCAGAAGGTTTGGCAATGGCGCCCGAGCGATAGAAATATTTCTCATAGTTGAGACGTATGTCGCTGATGAAGGGCTTGGCAAAGCTGAAGGTCAGACCGCCTGTGAGACGCGAGCGCTTGTAGTCGTTGACGATGAGCGAGCCTTCTGCCGACTTTTTTCCATCGAGATAGCGGGAGCCGTCGCTGTGGTCAGACATGTAGTCGTAACGAACGAGAGGGGTCACAAACTTAAGAGCCTTGCTGCCTGTGCGTATGTCGCGACTGATGAAGGCATCAACGGCATGAACATCATGGAAGGCATTGTTCGAATAATGCTTATACAGATACTCGCCCTCGATGTGCCAACCCTGCGCATGCCAGTAGGCTCCTGCGTCATACATCATCACACCCGTGTGGTCGGGGCGAATTTTCTGCATGCTGAGCGTGAGGTTAAAGCCGCGGGGGAAGAACAGCTGAGCCTTGGCAGAGAAATTGACGCTCTTGGTCCAATAGTCTTTCTGTCCGGTCAGTCCGCTACCGTTGAACAGTCCCGCCTCAAGCACAACGGGGAAGCCAACGTTCATGTTATAAGCCACGGCAGCACCCACGTCGCGCACATTGCCAACCTGCTTGGCGATGAACGAACGGTTAGCGAAATATTGCTGGTGGGGAGAGCGGTGCGCGTCGATGGTGAACGGCACACGCATCTGTCCTACAGTGAACGCCAACGGTTGAATGGGCTTCAAGCGTGTGTAGGCATCAAGCATCTTTATGCTGCCCTCATCGCAGAGGTCTATCTCTGCCTTGTAACTGATGAACGGTGTCACCTTGCCGTCAACGCTCACACGGGCGTTGCGCACCTCAAAGCGTCCTTCGCCCTCAGAGGTCTGATATTCGTATTTGCTGCGAAGGGTTCCATGAATGTGTGGCGTGCGGTCCACCTCGCCGTCATCTGATGCCGAGGCCGACTGTGCCTTAGCGCCAAGCGGCATGAACAGAAGTAGAGCAGCCGCACAAGAGGCTATTGTTGCTACCGATGAGGTAATATTGTCTTTTGTTCGCATCATTATTGTTTTTCTTGTTTGTTTTGTTGTTTGTTTCTTCTTGCTTGTTTTTCCTTGCTTGTTTTTCCTTGTTTGTTTCTTTTTGCTTTTAGGGGCATGAAGCAAGTACGTCTTTCTGGCTGCAAAATTAGTCCTTTGTTTTTTAGATAATATGTCGCAGTTGTTACAATGTTGTTACACCGTTACGATCCCTACATTATCTGAAAAAAACGAGCAACTTTTTTAATTTCAATTTTACTTTTCACCGTTGCCAGGGTCTATATTACAGAACGCCACAAGGAAACGGCGTCTGATGAAACAAAGACATAGAAAAAAAAAGAAAAAACAGAACAACAAGAATGACGATAGCCGACAACGACATAATAGCAGGAATGAGAAGGCAGCCAGAGCAAGGATTCAGGCTGCTGATGCGAAAATATCGCGAACCGGTCTATTGGCACATCAGAAGACTGGTCGTGACACACGCCGATGCACAAGATGCTGCTCAAGAGGCGTTTGTGAGGATATTCAAAAGCATGGACAGCTACCGCGGCAACACATCGTTTGCAGCATGGATATATCGCATTGCCACAAACGAGGCCCTACGCCTCATCAGCAGACGTCACGACAGCGTAAGCATGGAGCGGGAAGGCACAAACATCTTGGATCAGATGCCCGCCGACAACTACATCAACATTGCCGACACCGAAGCGGTGAACATGCAACGAGCCATCCTCGCGCTGCCACCTAAGCAACAGGTGGTGTTTAACATGAGGTTCTATGACGAGATGGAATATGGCGACATTGCTGCCGCTACCGACTCATCGGTGGCTGCTGTGAAGATGAACTATCATCTGGCAAAAGAGAAGGTTAAAAAGGCAATCATCAATTAGACAAAACATTACAATTATGGATGAGAAATTAAACAAGCGTTTGCCCTACAGCGTTCCCGACGGGTTCTTCGACGTTATGGAGGCCAACGTTATGGCAAAGATAAAGGCTGACGCTGAAGCAGGAACAAGCGTTGGGGACGATAAAGCCGATACCCAAATGCGTGACAAGCAATATCGCAAGACAATGAGACGCACACGCACCATCAGCTTGAGCCTCTTGGCTATGGCGGCATCGCTGCTGCTGCTCTTCACGATATTCTCCCAAAGCACAAAAACGGCGCAGCAGACCAACGATATGGAGAGCATTGACAAGGCATTCAGCCAACTGAGCACTGACGACCAGACCTTCCTCATGGAGGTTTATGACGACGACATGTTCTTGGACGATGCTACCGCCATCTATTAAACGTTAAACCCAAATGGGTCATTATGCCGTTTGGGGTTAAAAACATTCTAACACACCCGACTTGCGCAAGCCTCTAATATATAAAGGTTGAGAAAAGAGCTCTTTCTCACCGAACAAGGAAAAAATATCAACAGAACAAATAACTCATAAAAACAAGGAAACGATATGAAAACATTAAAAGCAGAATCAATAATAAAGGCCATGATCCTCGCCATCTTCATGGTCATGGGCACCTGCATGAGCGCAAACGCGCAGCAGACCGACAACGACCAGAACGTGCGACAGCGCATGAGTAGAGAGCAACTGGCAGAGGTGCAAGCCAACCACATTGCAAAGGTCATTGGCTTGGACGAGGCGCTGACAAAGAAATATGTCGCAACCTACTGCGACTACCAAAAGGAGCTATGGAACATTGGGCCTCGACTGAAGCGCAACTCTAACATGGAGGAACGTTTCGACCGCAGCAGAAAGGTCATTGACATCCGCGAGAAATATTATCATAAATATAAAAAATTCCTCACAGACGAACAGGTTCAGAAAGCCTTTAACGAAGAGCGCCGTGTGATGCGTCACATGAAGCAAAACAAAAAAGGCGGCATGATGAAAGGACGCGCAAGAAGAGGATAAGAGACAAACAAAGCGAAGCGTTTTAAATAACTTTATAGAACAAATGTGTATCCGTTTATCATCGTGTGCGTGGTGACACGCGCACGATGATCCCTTATGTTTAAGAAAAAACATTGTTATGAAAACATTCATCACCACTCTACTCTTGCTGTTATGCCTGAACAGCATGGCACAAAACCAATTGCCCGACTTCTCCTTTGAGCAGATCAAGATGTCAAACATAACCATGCCTTACAGAAAGGCTACTATAGCCCCCGTGCAAGGAGAGAAGCCGGCGGTGGTCATCTATCTGCATGGAGGCTCAAGCAAAGGCAGCGACAACACCACACAGATGAATGAGCCTGGCATAGAGCTCATTGCCAACTATCTGCAGTCGAACCACATAAACGCATTGTTTCTTGTGCCTCAATGCCCTAAAGACAAATCGTGGATGGGACCGATGTATCCCGTTCTTAAATCCATGATTGAGCGCTACACCACCGACAACGGCGCACAACCTGCCACAGCCGATATAAACAAGGTCTACATCTTCGGAGGTTCAATGGGCGGCACCGGAACATGGGGCATGCTGTCAATGTATCCCGACATGTTTGCCGCAGCCATGCCTGTGGCAGGAAACCCATCGCAATGTGTGGCTGAGAACGTGGCCCACACGCCGGTGTTCACCGTTATGGGAACGGCAGACGTGATTATGAGCGTAGAGACGGCAGCCAATTTCATTGCCAAGCTAAACGCTCTCGGTGATGAGACACAGATGGAGACAGAAGAGGGATGGAGCCATGAGGACACTTGCACAAAGAGCTATGTTCCACGCCGACTCGATTGGGTGTTCAGCCATATACGCAACGAAGAAACAGGCATTGAAAACCCAACAGCCGACACTTATGTCACAGCCACGACCTTCTATGCCATCGATGGACAACGCATAGCCACGCCTTCAACACATGGAATATTCATAAAGGTTGAGAAACTTAGCGATGGCACCACAAGAGCATCAAAAATTTCATACTGACCAACCTTTAGGTTTTATCGTTTTTGACAATATCATGGTTCAACAACAGCGCTGACTGCATTCTATCAGTCAGCGCTTTCTATTTTCTTCGGTCCGCGCACAACCTCATTGACCTTCAGTCCGCTCTTAATCTCAATGTTCACGCCATCGCTAAGGCCCGTCACCACGCTGCGGCGCTCATACGTCTTGTCCTTGCCGCTGCCATTGGCGACATACACAAAGGTCTTGGTTCCTTCAAACACGATGGCGCTCTCCGGAACGGTGAGCACATGCTTGGCCTCAGCAAGCACAATCTCAGCATTGGCGCTGTAGCCGCTGCGAATGTTGTTCTTTTCTGCCACTTTCACGGCTGCCTTTATCTCAAACTGGTTTGCGCCATTGTTCTCAATAGCCTTGGGGGAGATATACTCGAGGTGAGCCTCAAACTTAAGGTTTTGCAGCGCACCGATGGTTATCTTCATCGGCATGCCTGCCGACACCTGCCCCACCTCCGTCTCGTCAATGTTGCCACGGAAGATGAGGTCGCCCATGTTGGCAACGGTAGCTATGGTTGTGCCGTCATTGAACGTGTTGGAGAGAATCACAGAGTTGCCCACCTTTACGGGGATGTCAAGAATGACACCTGTGATGGTGCTGCGTATGAGCGTGGAGCTGGCACTGGCGTTGCTGCGCGACACACCGTCGCGCACAACCTCAAGGTTATCCTCGGCAGCGGCTTTCTCCTCGCGTGCCTGCTGCATGGTCTGTCTCACCTTGTCATACTCGTCTGCCGACACCAGTCCTTTGTCATAGAGCACCTTCTCGCGTTCATGGTCTGTAAGAGCCTGCTTAAGGTTGATCTCGGCAAGACGCAGACGCGACTGTGCTGAACTGAGCTGCGCCATATCAGGAATGACCTTCACCTTGGCTATCACCTCGCCAGCCTGCACCGTCTGTCCTGCCTCTTTCGTTATCTCCGTAATGATGCCGCTGATCTGCGGCTTGACATTCACCTCATTTCGCGGTTCAATCTTTCCCGTGAGCACCGTACTCTTGCGCACGTCGCCAATGGTAGCCTTAAACTCGTCATACTCAACAGGCTGTGGTTGCGACTTAAACCACAGGAAAACGAATGTGCCGATAAAAACAAGTGCCACGACACAGGCAACAATTATCTTTTTCATATCTATGATGTTTTTTCTTGTTTTGGTTTTCTTGTTTTGGTTTTCTTGTTTTGGTTTTCTTCTTATTGTTGTTTCTTGATGTTGTTTCCCTATCACTCGTCCCTCATGGCATCAACAGGCTTTATCGACATGGCCCTGAGAGCAGGAGCCAAGCCGGCAAGCACGCCGAGCACACTTATCAGCAGCACAGCAGCCACAGCTATCCAGAAATCGATCTGATAGTGAGCGGCAAGATCGGCATTGTTGGTGGTGCCCATCTCTATCATCTGCAAGACAGCCACAGCAAACAGCAAGCCGCTCATGCCAGCCACAAGCGTAAGGATAAGACTCTCGGCTATTATTTGTGAGAGGATGATGCGCGGGGTGGCACCGATGGCACGGCGTATGCCTATCTCCGTTGTGCGCTCACGCACCGTCACCATCATGATGTTGGACACGCCAATGGCGCCAGCCAGGAGCGTGCCTATGCCAACAAGCCATATCAAAAAATTCACGCCCGAGAACAAGTTGTCGACCATGCCATACAGCACCTCTGTGTTAAACACCGACACGCTCTTTTCGTCGGTAGGATCCACGTCATGGGCGCGGGCTATGACGGTGCGTATGCGCGGAGTTATCTTACTCATGACCACACCAGGACGTCCCGTCAAACACATTATGTCGATAGACTGGCCCATGTTATAGGCAGCCTGTACCAAGCTGATCGGCACCACAACACTCTCGTCTGCCGAGCCATTGATGTTCATGTTTGTGGAGCTATAGTCGACCCCCACCACGTTATAATAGACCGAATCTATGCGCACGAACGTCCCGCAAGGGTTTACGCCATTGGGGAACAAGGCCTGGTAGACCTTCTTTCCCAAGACACACACCTTGCGGTTTTGGTTGACGTCCATCTGGTTGATGTAACGGCCGTAGCGCAAGATGGGAGGAGCCATCTCAGCATATTCGGGCAAGATGCCTTTAAGGTTACACGAATATTTCTTGTCGCCATAAACAGCGTTATGCCCCCATTTAGTGATCATGGGCGACACGACATCAAGCTCTGGCACCTGTTGTCTCAGTCGCTCCACGTCTTGGTAGGTCATCGCCCATTGCCGTCCCTTTCTAAAGCCATGATAAGGCTTGGTGGTGGCATTAGGGAAAATCACAGCCGAGTTAGTGGCAAAGCCGACAAACTGCTGTGCCAACGTCTGCTTCAGTCCGTCGCCTCCACCTATCAGCGTCACGAGCATGAACAGTCCCCAGAACACGCCGAAGCCCGTAAGCAGCGAGCGGCTCTTGTTGCGCGACAAGGTATCGAGAATTTCGCGAAAGCGATCAATGTCAAAATTTATCATCGTTTCTTTGTTTTAAGAAATGGGGTTATAGGTCTATAAGCTTCATAAGGTCTATAAGCTTCATAAGATCTACAAGTCCCATAAGCCCCATAAGACCCATAGCCCCCAACCAGCCTTTTATCATTCAGCCCTCAACGCCTCGATAGGTCTTATCTTGGCAGCGCGTCGTGCGGGTATCAGCCCCGCGAGGGTGCCTGCAACGATCATCACCGCCGTGGCACCGAGACACACGTCAAGCCCCACGGTGGGGTTTACAAACATTGTGAATTGAAACAAGCCAGAGTCGACAACGGTGTGACCAATGGTGGCATCCATGTAAGCGTTGGCAGCAATACCGCAGAGCATGCCTATATATCCGAAGAACGTTGTGATGACCACGCTCTCCACAATGATGAGTCTAAGGATCGACAGGGGCGAGGCACCGATGGCTTTACGAATGCCAAACTCGCGCGTGCGCTCCTTCACCGTTATGAGCATGATGTTGCTCACGCCCACGATGCCAGAGAGCAGCGTGAACAGGCCGATAACCCACAGCGCGATGTGCATTATGCGTATGCCGTTGTTCATCTGCATGGTCTGTGTGAAGCGGTTCCATATCCACACCGCGTTGTCGTCGTCGGGAGCAGCACGGTGGTTGCGGTTCAGCCTGGCGGTGTATGCCTTCTCAAACGCCTCGTTCTGCTCTTCGGTCTCAAGTCCGTGAAACGAGAACACAATGTTGTCGGCCTTGTTGCCCTTTCCGTAGATCGTCCTCAACGTTGTGAACGACGTGTAGGCAGCATTGTCCATGCGGTCTTGTTTCGTCGCATAGATGCCTACGACCTTGAACGCCACTCCTGCTATGTCCACATACTCGCCCACCAGGTCCTTGATGTTGCGTTTCGTCAGCAGCTTGGCATTGTCCTCGCTCAGCACCAGCGTCTTGCGTCGCTGCTCGATGTCGATGTCGTTGACAAACCGTCCATAGAGCATGTCTTTCTTGTTTATCTCTATGTCATTGGGATAGACGCCTTGCAGCGAGCCCGTCACATAATCGGCCCCATGCGTCATGGTCAGTCCTGCCTGGTCTATCTCCGCCCCCACGTTGTCGACATGCTGTTTAAAGTCGTTGCGTGTTGCGTCTATGTCGCGGTCATCGAGCGTTATGTTCCGCCCGTCCTGTAGACCGTCATAGGGTTTAGAGGTGTAGCCGCCACCCACCATCATCGACGTGTCAAGGAAACGTCCCGAGTTGTAGAGCATCGCATTGATCAGTCCGTTGCCCGCTCCGAGCAAGAAGATAATCATGAAGATGCCCCACGCCACAGCAAACCCTGTGAGCGCCGTTCGCAGCTTGTTGCGTCGTGCCGTGGCCCATATTTCGGAAATCAGCTCATAGTTCATATTTTTTAATTGAGAATTTGTAACTAATAAATTCAGAATTTGCAATTAGCGGTTGCCCTGTTGAGCACCAATCTTATTTCATAAACCCGTTCACCCCAAACGGTGATGCGTTATGGTCGAGGTTTTCTTCAATGCGTTCTATGCATCCGTCCTTGATGTACACAATCTTGTTGGTTTGGTTTGCCACGCCGCTCTCGTGTGTCACAACAACGATAGTTATTCCCTCGTCAGCGTTAAGACGTGTCAAGAGGTTCATAACCTCCACACTGGTTTTCGAGTCGAGAGCGCCCGTAGGCTCATCCGCAAGAATGATGCGCGGCTTGGTAATGAGCGCTCGTGCAATGGCCACACGCTGTTTCTGTCCGCCCGACATCTCGTTGGGATAATGCCCTGCCCAGTCGGCAAGGCCTAAACGGTCAAGATAGTCCATCGCCAACTTGTGACGCTGTCGGCGCGGCACCCCTTGATAGAAGAGCGGCAGTTCGACGTTCTCCACAGCCGTCTTGAAACTTATGAGATTGAACGACTGAAAGATGAAGCCAATCATCCTGTTTCGATATTGTGCCGCCCGGGTCTCGCTGAGGTCCTTTATCAGCGTGCCGTCGAGCCAATATTCGCCCGTGTCATAGTTGTCGAGGATGCCAAGGATGTTGAGGAGAGTCGATTTTCCCGAGCCCGACGCGCCCATGATAGACACAAACTCGCCCTCACGAATGTCGAGCGTTATGCCTTTGAGCACATGCAGAGGCTGTGCTCCCATATAAGTTTTGTTTATGTCGCGAAGACGCAGAAGCGCATCATCACCGTTGCCTTGGGCCATATTGTCCATAATTGTTGTCTTTCTTTTTAGAATGTTTAGTAAAAAACAAACGTAGAATGCTTGCAAAACCATAGGGTTTGAGCCTTCTAACGTTTATAAGACGCTTCAACAAGCTCTTTTGTTGCATGCAAAGGTATTTAAAAATGTGAAAAAAACGCGTGTTTCGAATATATTATGTAACTTTGTAGAAAGTAGAATTTTAAATTCGCAACATGTGAAACATGAATAATTACAAAAACGACAAACATCATGGCAAAAGTATATGAGTTTTTAGCCAACGGCTTCGAGGAAGTGGAAGGCTTGGCACCCGTCGACATTCTGCGTCGCGGCGGTGTAGACATCAAGACAGTGAGCGTAACAGGCAGCGAGTATGTGGAGACCTCTCACGGCATAACCATAAAGGCAGACCTCACGATTGAGAATGCCGATCTCAGCGATGCCGACATGCTCTTGCTCCCCGGCGGTCTGCCAGGAGCAACCAACCTGCGCGACCATGAAGGCGTGTGCGCTGCGCTGAAGGCACAGGCAGCAAAGGGCGGACGCATAGGCGCAATCTGTGCAGCACCCCTCGTGCTCGGCCATCTCGGTCTGCTTGAAGGCCGTTACGCCACCTGCTATCCCGGCTTCGAGAAGTTCATGACAGGTGCCCACTACACCCATGAGCTCTTCACCATCGACGGCAACATCATAACAGGCGAAGGCCCTGCTGCCACCCTGCCCTACAGCTATGAGATCTTGCGCATGTTCAAGGGCGACGACACCGTGGCATCGCTCAAGGAAGGCATGATGTACAACCACCTCATGGCTGAAGGAAAATAAAAGACAAAAGGCAACCAAAAGAAAAAGAAGATGAACCACACCATTATCGTGGCAGGAGGAAAAGGCCTGCGCATGGGCGGCGACATACCGAAGCAGTTTATCCCCGTCAACGGCATGCCCGTGCTCATGCACACCATACGCCGCTTTCGCGAGTATGACCCGCAGATGCACATCGTGCTTGTGCTGCCGAAGGACCACCAAGACTATTGGCGACAGCTTTGCAGCGAATACCGCTTCACCGACCGACACGACATCGCCGACGGTGGCTCCACACGGTTCCACTCGTCACAGAACGGCATCATGGCGCTGGCAGAGGCTCCCGACACCGACATCGTGGCCATTCATGACGGTGTGCGCCCCTTGGTGTCGGTAGAGACGATAGGCCGTTGCTTCACGGCTGCTGCCGAGAGCGGTGCCGCCATCCCTGTGCTGCCTGTCATCGACACGCTGCGCTATGTGGGCCATGCCGATGAAAACGGTGTAAACACCGAGCAAGGTCACAACGTGTTGCGCTCCGACTACCGCGTTGTGCAGACCCCACAGACCTTCCGTCTCGCCCTCTTGCGCCGCGCTTTCACCCAGCCCTTCAGCGAGCGTTTCACCGACGACGCGTCTGTTGTGGAGGCTCTTGGCGAGAAGGTGACGATGGTTGACGGCAACAGGGAGAACATAAAGATCACGACGCCCTACGACCTGAAAGTGTTTGGCTAAACAAAATTCTTCTTTCTTCACTCTTCATTCTTCACTCTTCACTTTTCACTCTTCACTTACAATGTCCTCAATTCTCGATCAAGACATAATGTACCTTCCGGGCGTAGGTCCACACAAGAAAGAGCTTCTCAGCAAGGAGCTCGGCGTAAAGTCGTGGGGTGACCTTCTCGCCTATTTCCCATACAAGTATGTTGACCGCAGCCACATCTACCCCATACGCGAGCTGACGGCCGACATGCCGTTTGTGCAGATAAAGGCACGCATCTTGAGCTATGAAGAGTATGAGATGGGACCGAGAAAGAAGCGTGTCGTGGGCCATGCCTCCGACGGCATGGGCGTGGTGGATCTCGTGTGGTTCAGTGGAGCGCAATATGTCTACAAAAACTATAAGGTGGGCGAAGAGTTCATCATCTTCGGCAAGCCCACCGTCTATGGCGGTCGCATACAGATAGCGCATCCCGACATGGATCGTGTGGAAGACCTGCAACTCTCGCAGATGGGCCTGCAGCCCTACTACTCTACCACCGAACTGATGAAGAAGCGTGGCATGACCTCACGCACCTTGGAAAAGATCGTGAAGACCATGCTCGACAAGATACAACAACCCATCGACGAGACGCTGCCGCCTTTCATCACCACTCCTCTGCACCTTGTGTCGCGCGACCAGGCCCTGCGCGGCATACACAACCCGCACAACCCCAAGGAGCTGCAAGACGCAAGGCTCCGATTGAAGTTTGAAGAGCTGTTCTTCCTCCAACTCAACATCCTGCGTTACGCCTCCGACAACCGCCGCAAATATAAAGGCTACATTTTTAATAAGGTGGGGGCGATGTTCAACACCTTCTACCACAACCACCTGCCGTTTCCTCTCACAGGAGCGCAGAAGCGCGTCATGCACGAGATTCAAGGCGACATGCGGTCAGGACAGCAGATGAACCGTCTGCTGCAAGGCGACGTGGGGTCGGGCAAGACGCTCGTGGCCCTCATGACCATGCTCCTGGCGGTCGACAACGGCTATCAGTCCTGCATCATGGCACCCACGGAGATCTTGGCAGAGCAACACCTCACCACCATTCGCGACTTTCTCGGCGACATGCCAATACGCGTGGAACTGCTCACGGGCATCGTCAAGGGCAAGCGCCGCCGCGAGGTGCTCGAAGGTCTGGTGAGCGGCGACGTGAAAATTCTTGTCGGCACACATGCCGTCATCGAAGACACGGTGCAGTTTGCCAACCTCGGACTCGCCGTCGTCGACGAGCAGCACCGCTTTGGCGTGGCACAACGTGCCAAGCTGTGGGGAAAGAGTGACCAGCCGCCTCATGTGCTGGTCATGACAGCCACGCCCATACCGCGCACACTCGCCATGACCGTATACGGCGACCTCGACGTGAGCGTCATTGACGAGCTGCCGCCGGGACGCAAGCCCATACAGACCCTTCACAAGTATGACAACCAGACGACATCGCTCTACAACGGCATACGCCAGCAGATAAAGCTCGGGCGGCAGATTTACATCGTCTACCCTCTCGTCAGCGAGAGCGAGAAGATAGACCTCAAGAATCTGGAAGATGGCTACGAGGCCATGAAGAGCATCTTCCCCGAATTTCGCATTAGCAAGGTACACGGCAAGATGAAACCAGCCGAGAAGGAAGAGGAGATGCAGAAGTTTGTTAGCGGCGAGACACAGATTCTTGTCGCCACAACCGTCATTGAGGTAGGCGTGAACGTGCCCAACGCATCGGTCATGATTATCCTCGACGCCCAACGCTTCGGCCTCTCACAGCTCCACCAGCTGCGCGGACGTGTGGGCCGCGGCGCCGACCAAAGCTACTGCATCCTCGTCACGGGCTATAAGCTCAGCGACATCACGCGCAAGCGCATCGACATAATGTGCGACACCAACGACGGGTTCCGCATTGCCGAGGCCGACCTCAAGCTGCGTGGCCCCGGCGACCTTGAGGGCACGCAGCAGAGCGGTATGGCGTTCGACCTCAAGATTGCCGATATTGCACGCGACGGACAGCTCGTGCAGATGGCACGCGAGGAGGCACAAAAAATTGTTGCTGCCGACCCCACATGCTCCAGCCCTCAGTATGCCATGCTGTGGCGAAGGCTCCGCGAGCTGCGTGACGTGAATGTTAATTGGGCTGCGATAAGCTAAAACAATTTATGTTAAAACGGCTCGTTGATGCAAATCAAGCGCCGAAAACGCCAGAGCCCTTTTATACATTTACGTTACGGCACATCATAACTGACCCATTTTCAGACACTTTTATGTTAAAAAGCGAATAAAAACTGTTAACATAACAGCGATTTCACGATTTTTTTATTATCTTTGTAGCGTCTTTTGATAATTGTTGAACAATTTCACACCTTCTTATTGCGAATTTGTAACGACAATTTCCTTCTTATGAAAGAATGATATACTCATTCTAACTTAACGACGACCAAAGAAAAAATATGAGTTTGAAGAAAATTATTAAAACATTTGCTATAACAACATTATTCACCTTGTCGGCAGTACCCGTTGTGGGCCAAGACCTCTTGGCACGCCAGGCACCCGTTGACCGCCGAATGAAGACTGTCGACACGCTTATGCTCCGCAACATCACGGCACGCGAGGAGATGGAGAATCCGGCTGCTGAGCTGTATGAAGACTGGAACAACACCTTCGCACACCGAGCTACAGCCTTGCCTGAGACCTATCGCATAAACCTCAAGCATTTCTGCATGCCTACCCCAAGCCGAGTGGTGACAAGCAACTTCGGTGCACGCTGGGGACGCCAGCATGAGGGCATCGACATCAAGGTATATATCGGCGACACCATACGCGCTGCTTTCAGCGGAAAGGTGCGCATGGTAAAATATAACCCAGGAGGTTATGGCAAATATGTGGTCATTCGCCACAATAACGGACTTGAAACAACCTACGGACACCTGTCAGCGCAGCTGGTTGAAGAAAACCAGGAGGTGCGTGCCGGAGAACCCATTGGTCTTGGCGGCAACACCGGTCGAAGCACTGGCTCACACCTGCACTTTGAGACACGCCTCTGCGGCGTGGCCATAAACCCGGCTCTTATGTTCGACTTCCGCGAGCAAGACGTTGTGGGCGACAGCTACATGTTCAACCGCGACACCTACAAAGCAGAGTCGGCAGAAGCTAACCGCCTTCGCGGAAAGGTGGGCAACGGCGGCTACAGACGTGAGGATGTCATCGGCACCAAGCCCATGCCTCAGGACACCAACGATGAGGTGCTCTACCACAAGGTGTCGAACGGCGAGACCTTGCAGAGCATTGCCAAGAAGCGTGGCGTGACGGTCGACACAATATGCCGCCTCAACCACATTGGCAAGAACATGCGTCTGCGTCCGGGACAAATTCTGCGCTACTCATAACTTTAAAAGCACGACAAAACAATCATGCAGTTTAGATAATGAAAGTCTGACGGGCCCGTTCCGTCAGGCTTTTTCTTTTTACTTTAAAAAGCCATTTCTAATTTAAATCAACATTTTTACTTCAAAACAACATTTAAACAATCTTTCCACACATGCGAACAACCTTTCTCTCAGCAGCCCTGCTGCTCATCGCCTTCATCGGCATAGGCACCGACAGCGCATACGCCGCAAAACGTAACAACAGCAACGCCACGACAAAAGCAAAGGAGCAGGCGCTACAAACCATCACCATGGACGCAGCCAAAGCCCATATAGGCTTCCTCGCAAGCGACGAGCTGCGTGGACGCAAGGCGGGAACAAACGATGCCCAGGTGGCAGCACAGTATATCATCTCGCTCCTGCGCCAATGGGGCATCAAACCTCTTGGCGACAGCTACACACAGCCGTTCTCTGCCTACAGCATGGAATGGCAGAAACGCAAGCCATGGCAGGTACACCCCGACTCCATTGCCCTTCTGAAGCAGATGCCCCACCGCCGCCTTAACATGAAGAACGTGCTGGCTATGATTCCGGGCAAGAACACCGACGAGTATGTCATCATGGGAGCCCACTTTGACCATGTGGGCTGCGACCCCGACCTTGAGGGCGACAGCATATACAACGGTGCCGACGACAACGCATCGGGCGTGAGCGCTGCCCTTCAGATCGCCCATGCCTTCGCCACAGCGGGCGTGCAGCCTGAGCGCAACATCGTCTTCGCGTTTTGGGACGGCGAGGAGATCGGTCTCCTCGGATCGCGCTTCTTCATGCAGACCTGTGCCTTTGCCGACAAGATAAAAGGCTATCTCAACTTCGACATGATAGGCCGCAACAACAAGCCCGAGAACCCGCCATACGTTGTCTATTTCTACACCGCCGCCCACCCCGTGTTCGGCGACTGGCTGAAGAACGACATCAAACAGTATGGCTTTAACCTCGACCCCGACTATCGTGCGTGGGACAAGCCCGTGGGTGGTAGCGACAACGGCACGTTCGCCAAGCGCGACATTCCAATCATCTGGTACCACACCGACGGACATCCCGACTACCACATGCCTGGCGATGAGGCGCAGAAGATCAACTATGAGAAGGTGACCGACATATCACGGGCTGCCTTCCTCAACCTGTGGAACCTCGCCAACGAGAAGAGCTATTAAGCAGAAAGCCTCAACAAAAAGGCGGACGGGCATAAAAAGGCGGATAGGCACAAAAGGCGGGTACGCACAAAAAAACAGCTTCCTCGTCCAATGCATAAATATGCACTTTGGGCCGTATATTTATCCAGTTTCCCATTAAGCCCATTTGACAATATGAAAGTGCCCATTTGACGTTGTCAAAGAGGCTCTTTGACAGCCTCATTAAGCCTCTTTGACGAGCTCAAAGAGGCTTAATGACAAAACAGGGGTATATTTAAGAGTCGTTAACAATTCATGCTTCGATTTTAACTAAAATCTTGTACATTAAGAAAGAACAAAACCCCGTTTGCTATCTTTCTGTCATTCTGTATATTTATGCAAAACTGGGATAAAAATGCTCCCGTTTTAACATTTTTGCATCCTTTACAAAGCATGTTTGCAAGCCAAAACACCATCACTTGAAGATTGTAAACATGCGTTCCGCTACCCACACCTAAAAGTCAAAAAGCTCACTTGCAGAGTGGCCATGTGAGGTAGCGGTGCAGGAGATAGCCGTGGTAAGCGAACATGTAGACGGTAATGACGGCTATGAGGGTGAAGACAAGAAGATAAGTGAGGGCTGCGGTCTGGCGACGCTTGAAATAGCAGAAAAGCCAAGCGATGGAGAGGGGAACGACAAACGCCCAATGGGCTGTCATGATGTGAATCTCGTCGAGAGCGAAGCCCAGACCCACATGCAGCAACATGTTGAACATGAAGACGGCAAGGAGCAGCTGCTCAAAACGCTGCTTGCGTCCAACAAAGGTGCCGACAATAAACATTATTATTATGGCAGCCTCAACGACATATTGTATCTTCCACGAATATTCCACTATCACAGGACGGCCCGACAACACATCTCCCAACACATGCTTGCGATGGAGCTGTATCGACTCGCCAAAAAGATTCTCTACCACCACAGCGGTGCGCGAGAGGTCGTCACGCGTCCACTTAAACTGCTGGCCTACAGCACTGGTTGACATCTCGACGCTTTGTGTCTTCGGCTTAGTTGCGGCTTCGTTTTTAGCATGTTCTGCCAGGCCAACGCCAAGAGCGAGCATGAGCACACCGGGAAGGACGAGGGTTGTGAAGAAGAAGCGTGGGCGAAAGGCGGCACGTCCGTTCACCGACATGGCGGCAAGCAACACCACGATGCCGTTGCTAAGCGTTATGCCTGCTGTGACGACAAACAGCAGCAACACCTCCTTGCAACTGAAGCGGGTGCCTTCGCGCAGATGCATGCCGGCACGATAGAGCGTGAGCATGATCATGAAGAGCGACAAGCAGAAATGGTCTGCCACAACAACGGTGAGCATGATGTAGGCAAACGACATGAAAAAGAGGGTGAGCAACGTGGCAGCATGGGCCGACACGCCAACCACATGACGCAACGTGCGCCACATGAGCATGAACGACCAGAAGGCACAGAACGTCAGAAGAAGAGCCATGAGAGGCACGGCACAGTCGGCTCCCGTGAGCGACCGCAGCAGCATGTTTAGCATCGACAACGGCCACATCATGAAGGCGAGCAACGGATGACGCAACACATCGTAGCCCATGTTCCAATGGCGGAGCACGGTGTAGCTTATCGGGTCGAAGCCCGACATGTGATAGTTGCGCATGAACCGCATCCATGCCTCATACGACGGGTCAGAGAGCAAGACGCAAAACTTGCTTACCATCAATGTCTGAAGTCCTATTATAATAAGGAGAATGGCGGCGGCGACAGCACGCTCTTCTTTCTTTATAACAAACAAACTTGCCATTTTTCTTTCTCTTTTACTGATTTTTATGATGTTTAAGGCAACCCCTTAAGCTCTACTCCACACAATAGCTCACAATGAGCACCAGGTTATAAAGGAGCATCCACACACCCAATGTGCTCACCACACTGACAACGATTTCCCTTTTTGTTCCAGAGAGTTGCCGCACAAGAAAACCTATGGCTATGGGTATGATGAAAGCCCAATGGGCGGTCATGATGTAGACCTCGTTAAGGCCGAAGCCAAAGCCCACATGCATGAGCATGTCAAAGGCGAACCACGACAGCAAGAGCCACATCAAACGCGAGCGGCGACCGTACCACACGCCTATGATGAAAAGAAGAGCGATCAAGCCCTCTACCACATAAAAGACCATTTGGTCATAGGCCACGAACACCGGACGGTTGTTCTGCACATCTTCAAGCAGATGCTGGCTATGAAGGATAAGGCTCTCGCCCATAAGGTTATGTATGACAGAGGGCAGACGGGGCGTAGAGATGTCGCTCCACTGCAACAGAAGGTTGTCTTTGTCTATGGCTGTGCCGTTCTGCTTCTCACGCCACGCCACAATCTTTGCATCGCCCTTTCCAAAGTTGGGGTCCTTCTGCTTCTTTATCTCTATCATTATTGCCACGCGCTCCTTCATGGGCTGCTCATAGGCAAACTGCTGATATTGTCTTATGCCGAAGAGAAGAGCCAGCGGCAAGACCACCGACAGCACGGAACGCCACCGCCACACACGGCGCGGCGCAGCAAAAAGGAACGCCAGACAACTCTTCAGGCCATTGGTGAGCGTCAGACCGGCAGTGAAGAAAAAGAGCACCGCCTGCTGCCATGGCTTGAAGGCTATGCCACGCTTGAAGCACCGTCCTGCGAGGAGCACGGTGAGCAACAACCACGGCAGCGACAGACCAAAATGGTCGGGCACCATCATGGAAAGCATGATGTAGGCAAAGGAGAAGAGCAAAAGGGTGAGGGAGCGTGCCTCGGTGCGGGCCAACCCAAGAATATCTGTAAAGATGCGGTAGGCGAAGATGACCGAATAGACAGCACTCACCACCTGCAAGGTGGCCATGATGAAGATGGCACAGTTGATGCCTGTGATGCTCATGAGCCATTGGTTAAGCCAATAGAAGGGCCAGAGGATGGTGAAAAAGAGCGGATGGCGGAACGAGTTGAAATAGATGTCCTCACATGAGAGCGCAATGCAAGAAGAGGCATCGAAGCCCGACACCTGAAAACGCTTCATGAAGATGCTGTAATAGCCTTGCGTGCCGCCAGGCGTGAGGATTCCAAAATATTTGTATATGAGCAAGGCGTTGAGCGCAACGGCAAACAGCAACGCCACAGCAGCCACGCCGCGCTCTGTTCGACGTATGCCAAGAATGGGCTTCACATGGTTGTCAACCAGCAGCTTCACACGGCTGCGCCACAACGCATCTTTTTTGTTTGCTGCACCTTTTACATGATTCATAATGTCATTGTCTTTTTTTACTTTTCACATAACATCAAAGAAACAGCTTCTCTTAAAGAAGATATTTCACGATAAGAGCCACATTGTAAACCCACAGATAGAGCGTCAGAAGACCTACGCCATAGCGCACGGGAGCAACGAAGCGTTTCGGCAGATGCAGCAAGGCAAAGCCCACGGCGATGGGGATGATGAATATCCAATGGGCCGACATGATGTAGACCTCGTTGAGCCCGAAGCCCATGCCCACATGTAGCAACATGTCGAGACCAAACCATGACAGACAGAGCCAGAAGAAACGCGAGTGGCGACCACACCACATTCCGACGATGAACAGCAACACGACGAGAGCCTCAACCACATAATTGAGCCACGACGAATAGTGGACAATCATTGGACGCTGACGAAACTCATCCTCAAGCAGATGCTTCTGGTGAAGCTGTATAGACTCGCCAAAGAGGTTCTCCACAACCGACTGCACACGCGATGTCGTTATGTCGGTCCAGCGTAAGAACTCGCCGTTGCCTATTGGTCTGCCCTGACGCACACGCTTTGCCTTTGCAGGTGTTTTGTGTTGCACGGCTGTAGGCTTTTTGACGGTATCGGCTGCAACCTTGGCCATCTTGGCTTCCTCAGTTCTCTTAGCAACCTCTGCCATTCTTGCTTCCTCAGCCTTCTTGGCCTCGCGTGCCTTATTCTCCTCCTTAGCTTTTTTCTGTGCCATCTCCCGCGGCCACACCAGCTTGGCATAGGTCACACGAGCCGTTCCCCAGATAAGGGCTGAGGGCAAGATGACACCGAGCAACAGGAAACGCAGACGGAAGAAGCGGCGACGGTTAACGAAGAGGGCTGCAAGGAAAATCTTCAGTCCGTTGTTCAGCGACGTGCCGGCGGTAAGGATGAAATAGAGCACCGTCTGCCATGTCTTGAACGAGCGGCCACTCTTCATGCGACGTCCCGAGATGTAGAGAGCAATGAGCAAAAACAGCATGCTTATGATGAAATGGTCAGGCACGATCGCCGCCACCATGACATAAGCAAACGAGAAGAAGAAGAGCGTCAGCACCGTGGCATCGGCGCGTTTCACCTCTATGACCTCACGGAAGATGCGGTATATGAACACCATGCTGTAGAAAGCGCATAACACCTGTATGGCAGCCACGATGAAGATGGCACAGTTGATGCCGGTGAGCTGCATCAGAACCTGGTTGATGAGGTAAGGCACATACATGTAGAACGCCAACAACGGGTGGCGGTACACGTTGTAGCCTGCCAGCCAGTCGCTCACGACCGAATAGGTGATGGGGTCAAAGCCCGAGATGTGGAAGTTGTGTATAAACAGCGGCCAGTACCACCGTGTGATGGGCGTGAAGAGGTCATAATACTTGCACAGCACAAGGGCATTCAAAGCCAACAGGGCCACCAGCACAACAAGGGCTAACCATCGCTCTTCGTGGCGAATGCGGAAGATATCGAATATTTTTTTCATTTCTTAAGGAAGAATCTCACAAGCACAAAGTTTACAGGGACGCAGATGCAGAACATCGGTATTGGCGCCAGCCTCTCGCTCACCCCGATCCAAAGGAAGAAATGGAGCGTAGCCATCTGCAGGAGATAGTTGACGACATGTGACAGGGCGAAACCCGCTCCGTGCTTAGCGTTGGTCTCCACCTTAAAGGTGAAACGTGTGGATGCAACAAAATTGAAGATGAAGCTCAACACATAACCCACAGTCATGGAGAGCGACGGTGAGCACCACAGCAGCATGACGCTATAGATGGCATACTGAAGCAGCGTGGCCAATGCGCCGACAATGCCGAACCTCACCACCTCGCCAAGCTTCTGGCGCTGTGACGGCGTGAGACGGTTGGTTATCTCGTTTAAGATCATAGAGTTTTCTGTTTTTTTAATAATTGAACGGTTTGAAATAGGCCTGGTCTGCATAGGCAAGCATCTCCTTGTCGCCCCTGCTGTCGCCAAACGCCGACACGTCATACTGGTCGCGCGAGGGCCACACCTCCGTTATGCGCCTCACCTTCTCCGCTCCGTAGCAGTTGGACGTAGCGAAGCGTCCTGTGAGCCGTCCGTTGCCGTCGGTCTCCACCTTGGTACCCAGCACCACGATGTCGGTGCCGTCATGCTGTTGCCCGAGGTACATCTCGGCAAATGGACGTACCCAGTTGTCGATGCTTGCACTCACAATGGCCATGGCATGAGCCTCATCGCGCACCTCGTCGATGAAGCGCACGGCGGCAGGACGCAACAGATGCTCGCCTTGGCGGGCGAAAGCTTGGCAAAGGGTATCAAACTGCTCAAGGGTCATGCCCTTGAAGAAATGGGCAAACACCTTCTGCTTGGCTTTATAGTTGGGATAGAGACAGGCCTTCATCAGCACGAGCAACGGCGAATAGAGCAAGAAGCCGAGCAACATGCGCTTGCGCCCACAGGCAAAGCGTATAAACTCGAGCAACGTGTCGGCGTTGGTGAGCGTGCCGTCAAAATCGAACACAAAAAGTTTCTTCATTTTTAAAGATTGATAAGAACCTTAAAGATGGACAATAAGCTTAAAGACGGTCAATAAGCTTAAAGACAGTCCACCATCTTAAAGATGAGCACCTTAAAGATATATGAGCACAAGGTAAGACGCCAGCCACAAGAGCACGATAAGCTGTGAGAAGCGGTCGTGCAACATCACCTTGACGGGGTCGCCACTCTTCTCATCGACAACCGCTATCTGGATGTAGCGCAGCAGGCCGAGCAACACAAGCACGGTGGTGAGATAGAGGTGGTTGCTGCCTATGCTCTCGGTAACCTCTGGCGACACGGTGTACATGATGTAACAGACGAGCGTCACGCTGGCCGTTATGGTGATGGCCTGGTTTATGAACGTCAGGTTGTAACGACTGGTGTTGTGTCGCGGTGCCTCACCCGTGGCGTTCATGCGCAACACATCGTCACGACGTTTGGCGAAAGAGAGGAAGAGGGTGAGCAGGAAGGTCATGAGCACAATCCACTTGCTCAGCTCCACATCGGTAGCCTGACCGCCGGCGATGATGCGCAGCACGAAGCCGAAAGCCACGATGCACACGTCGAGGATGGCATACTGCTTAAGCTTGGAGCAGTAGGCGAGGTTAAGAACATAATAGAACAGCAGCACCGCCATCACATTCCACATCGCCTGCGACTCAAGCAGCAGCGTTGTAGCCATGCCCAACACAAACATCAGAGCCATGAGCCAGTAGGCATGGCGCACCGACACCGCACCCGAAGCCACGGGGCGCTTACATTTGAGAGGATGATGGCGGTCGTCATCGGCATCGACGATGTCGTTATAACAATAGACCGACGAGGCAACGAAACTGAAAGCGAAGAACACCACCAGTCCACTAAGGATGGGTGTCACGTCAAACAGTTCGCCACCAAAGAACAAGGGTATGAGAACGAAGAAGTTCTTTATCCAGTGTTGCGGACGTATAAGTCGTAAATAATTCATACTTTTTAAAGTTGTCATGGGTATAAAGGACAAGCCGACAAAAGAAATCGGCAAGCCCCGATATGTTTTATTGTTTTTATTCGAAGCGTCTTACCGCCATGTCGATCAACTTATGCAGCAGCCAAGCCAGCGGCATGGTTATGGCGACGGTGATAAGGAACGTGGGCCAATAGCCAAGGCGATAAGGCTCCACATAGCAGAGCACGAAATGTATATGTATGAGGTATGCCTCAAGACTCACCGCTCCCACCAGCTTGCAGAAGTTGTTGAACCACCGTGGTGTGCGTCGGAACACACGGTTGAGCACCAAGATGGCGGTTATGGTGAACGGTATGTAGAGCATGCGCTCCACGAAGAGGGGGAACTGTCCGTGGCGCACCTGTTCGAGATAGAGGCATGTGCCGAAGGTCATGGCGAAGGTGAGAAACAGCAGACCGACAGACGAGCCGGGCAGCGTGGCCTTCTCCTTGACATACTGTCCCATGTTGATGCCGATGAAGAAGATGGGCACGCGGCTCCAGAAGATCTCGAGATGTCCCACGGCATGGTGTATGGGCAGCACCCACTGCACCATTACGCACCACACAACCATGAGCAGCGGCAGCCAACGATACATGGGCCATCGCGTGATGAGTTTCATGTAGGCTGGCGCGAAGGTGTAAAGCATCATTATGGCTGGCACATACCAGAAGGTCAGCTCATCATGCAGCCAGAAGTCCCAGTTGATGAGGATGTCGCCAAGCATGTCGACCACGCTGTTGCTGTGGCCTCCGTGGTTGAGATAGTCGGGCACATAATAGAGGCTTGCCATCAACAGCCACACGGGGTAGATGCGCAGGTAACGGCGTTTGAAGAAATGTGTGAACGACGGATTCTTCGTCCACGAATACCACAGTCCCACTCCACTAAGGAACAGGAACATGTCCACTCCCACATTGCCGCATCGTCTCAACCCGTAGAATGGATCGCCACGACTCAAGCCCACATGAAAGAGTATGATGAAGAGCATTGCCGCTCCCATCAGTTCGCCGCGGTAGCGGCTGATATTTGCTAATTCGATATCGGGTATTTTCATATATAAAAAAAATTGAAAGCCACAACCCTACAGCCCCACCCCCGCGCCGCTTCGCGGCTTACCCCTCCCCTTAGGGAGGGGAGTGA
>OQVT01000005.1_pt1 | contig 55713 bp, 33 predicted proteins | sample 1691561 | NCBI WGS metagenome assembly OQVT01 (sample SAMN03418260, study PRJEB22391) | human gut metagenome | biome: human-gut; feature: organic feature; material: feces | host: Homo sapiens | place: Tanzania | collected 2013-01 | reverse complement strand
TGCGATATCGATCATCTTACCGTCTACTGTAAATACACCGATTCCCTGTGCTTTCTTAGAATCAATCTCTCTTACAACCTTCTCTGCAAAGATGATATCTTTCTGTGTCGGTGTATAAATCTCATGTACTACATTGATCTGTCTTGGGTTAATAATTGATTTTCCATCAAATCCCATCAGATGGATTGTCTCAACGTCCTGTTTAAATCCTTCCATGTTGTCAAGATCTGTATAAACTGTATCAAAACACTGGATTCCTGCTGCTCTCGCTGCGATTACCAGATTCTGTCTTGCACCCATCAGCTCAAGACCTGTACCTGTGATATGTGTCTGAAGGTCTTTTGTATAGTCACCACCGGAAAGAGCGATACCGAAAAGTCTCTCAGATGCTTCGCAGATATCCAGAGCTCTCATAACACCTCTTGCGGATTCGATAGCTGCCATGATCAGAACGCTTCCTTCCGAACGTCCGAAATCTTTCTCTGCCTGGATCACTTCTTTTTCTACAATATAAACATCTCTGGCACTTTCTGTCTTCGGAATACGGATAGAGTCACAACCACCGGCAACTGCACAGCGAATGTCTTCTTTCCAGTAAGGAGTATCCAGTCCATTAATACGTACTACTGTCTCACATCCATGATAGTCAATTTTCTTTAATGCATGATACAGTGAAAAACGTGCTACATCTTTCTGATTTTCAGCAACCGCATCTTCCAGATCCAGCATAATGGAATCCGGTTTATAGATATATGGGTCTTTAATAAGACCTGGTTTCTGAGCGTTTAAAAACATCATTGTTCTGCGAAGTCTCTTTTTGTTTGGATTATTCAGCTGCTTTTGGTGGTTTGTATAGTATGAAGGCAGCAGGATGGAAAGTGATTTCAGCATGCTTAATGGTTTAGGAAGTCACTCGTTGTCCACCCTTGCTTCCTTCAGCAGCTGCGTCTTTCCTTCAGCCACCAGCTTGAGTATCAGCTCGCCGAAGAGCGTGTTCTGCCATGCAAACCAAGGGCGCGTAAAGTGGGATGCGTCGTTCACGTCGAACGATTCGTGGATGAATCCTGTGCCGGCATCCGTGCGCTGGAGCATCTTCAGGCATTCCTTTATCTCGCCGTCGTCCTTGCTGGTGAAGGCACGCATCATTATGGACATCGGCCAAGCCATGCCCAGTCCTACGTGCGGTCCGCCGATTCCCTCGCCCGCCTTGCCGCGGAAGAAGTAGGGATTGTCCTCGCTCCACACGAAGCGGCGCGTGTTCTGATATATGGGGTCGTCCTCCGGCACGTCACCGAGATAAGGCATTGCGAGCAGACTCGGCACGTTGGCGTCGTCCATAAGGAAGTGATTGCCAAAGCCGTCCACCTCGTAAGCGTAAATCTTGCCATACTTGGGATGGTCCACTACGGCGTATTTCCTTAGCGCTTCGCTCACCTCGTCGGCAAGCTGTCGGCATTCCTTGGCTGTGGCAGCGTCGCCGTTGACCTTGTCCAGAATCTCAGCCGCCTTGCGCAGGGACGATACAGCCATGAAGTTGGAGGGCACGAGGAAGAGGAACGTCGCGGCGTCGTCGCTCGGACGGAATACCGAGGCAATAAGTCCGACGGGCTTCACAGGATTGCCCCATCCGTGATTGCATACTGTGTCGAGCTGGTCTTTCGTTTTGCGCTGGAAGTGATAGGTGCCGAGTCCCGTCTTGCGCTGCTGCTCATGGAAGACGCGCAGGACGTTCTTCACCGCCTTCTGCCATTCAGCGTCGAAGACAGAGGCGTCGCCCGTGGTCTGCCAGTAATGGTAAGCCAGTCGGATGGGGTAGCAGAGCGAGTCAATCTCGTACTTGCGCTCGTGCAGTTCGGGCTTCATGTCCGTAATGTCGTTCATCCATCCTCCCTCGGGCTGAGGCTCCTTGTTGAAGGCGTTGGCGTAGGGATCAATGTTGATGCACTTCAGCTGTCGTCTTATCACGCCGCGTATCATCTTCTTCACCTTCGGGTCAGCCTTGGCAAACTGTACGTAGGGCCACACCTGTGCAGCCGAATCGCGCAGCCACATGGCATGTATGTCGCCCGTATATACGAACGTGTCCTCATTGCCGTCGCCCTCGCCGGCATCGTAATGCACGGTGGTGTCGAGCGTATTGGGGAAGCAGTTCTCGAACATCCATGCCAGTCGGGCGTTCTCACGGATAAGACGCTTCACCTCACGTATCTTCTTCTCTATGGCGTCCGAGACGAAGAGGCGGTCGGCTTCCTTCGGTCGCTGGCAGGTGTAGCGTGTGTTGTCCGCAGGAGCAGCCTCCGCATTGCTGGCTGAGAGCGCCATTCCGGCAACTGCATTGCCGGTGGAGGCATGGGCTGCAGAGGTGGTGCACGCAGACATGGCTATGGCTGTGATGAATGTGGATATGATTGGTTGTCTCATTGTTATGGTCTTGATGATAAAGTTCGGTGTTTTATTATACCTACAAAAGTAGTAAAATATATAGGAAAGGGAATTATGGTATCATTACCTCCATTGGTTCGCTATAGTTCCAACGTCGAGTGCCACTACCCATCGGCGTGTCATAATTAATACGCGCGGCAGCACGCACAAAGACATGTCGGCCCGAAGGAATAACCTGTCCCTTTGTAGAGCGAATGGTAACAGGCGTACCGAGCAGCGGCTCAAAGGAATCGCCCGAATACTCAATAGAATTCGACCAGCGGTCATCACGCGCACGATAGCCCACCGATGACGAGTAGCTCACAAAGAGCTGAATGTCGGTAACGTTAGGATAGCTCTCATCATAGTTACCCATCGGCTCAATATACGATTTAAACTCGTCGCGCGAAATGCCACGCGTAACCTTTACCTTGGCCGTTATCTGTCCGTTCGACACTGTGGGATACCCCACAAATTCAACACGTAAGAAGGGTCTTACCTTAAATATCACCTCGGTCTTTCCCTTAATTTTCACATCCTTTGTTTCATTAGCCAAAGGCACCCCATCCTTACTCTCGCGCACCAATGGAATGAAAGGTCCATCAACCCGAACATTGTATATGCCCTCAAACACCTTTGTGTTTTGGAAAGACCCATTCATCATGCAATAAAAGTCGGGGTTGTGGCTGGCGTTCTCGCTATAGTCGAGCTGTGTCAAGCGCACACGTATACCCTCACTACCTTGATCAGTGCGTATAGAGTCGCCAGTTTCGGCATCCACCACTGCGCCATGAATAGTTTCTGAGGGCGATTCGTAGTTATCCATCTCAAAGAGGTCGCATGAGACCAAAGACATCGAGGCGAACAACAAAGCAATAATTCCTATTTTTTTCATATCGTTATTTTCTTTTGTGCCATTATCATACGGCATTATCACTGAATGTTACGATTATTTTTTTATAAAGTATGTGCACACACCTTAACGGTTAGGTTGCTGATCGATAACAGCGCTCTTGGTAACCTCGCCATCAGGAATATTCCAGTAATAATCAAGCACCGAATAATCGAACGTTTTTTGGCTGACAAACTGGAAATGCACATCAAAGAACCATTTCTTGGCCTGTGTTGAGTAGAAAGGATAAAGGCCACGGAAGCGATAACGGCTGGCGTCACTATAAGTCGTTTTATCGCGTTTCTCACCCCAGAAGCCATCGCGTCCCTCATAATGTTGCACACGCCAGCGACGCAAATCCCACTTTGTTTTCGACTCGAAAGCCAACTCCTTACGACGCTCACGGCGCACTATATCGCGGCCATCGTCGGTATTAGGCAATGTGGTGGTGAGCAAATTGGCACCAGCGCGGCGTCGAATGTCGTTCACCGCATTGGTGGCCTCTTGCATCAAGTCAGCACCATCAGGCGCCGAAACACCCGCCATTGACATCTCGACAGCGGCTTCAGCCATATTCAGCAACACCTCGGCATAACGCATCAGCAAGAAATGCTGTTCCGACTTGCCTTCACCAATCTCGGCCGAAGCGCTGGGATTAAGATATTTACGTATCATCAATCCTGTTAAGCACGACTCGCCATTAGCATAGAATGGGCCATTGGCACCCGAAGCGTTCATTGTTGTGCCATCGTCAAGGGGCACCTGTTCTTGGCTACTGTTTGCATTAGAACTAAGATACAGCTGCTTAGGCTTCTTGGTATAAGCATCAAGCTGCTGATAGGTTTTCTGCGAAGTGGCATACGAATAGTCGTCGAAGAGCGGACTGATAGGAGCAGCGCCCACCCAGGTGCCAGTGCGTATCTCCTGGTTACGGTCTTTAAAGTAGTCGCCAGGATATATCACCCATGCTCTGAGACGAGGTTCTACGTTTTTGAAGAAATCCATGGGCTGGTCATACAACACATAGTGGCCCGTAGTGTTCGACGTTCCATCGGTAACACGAATTGAGCCATTGGGATAACGGTCGAATCCATCAAACAACTCACAAAAGTCTTCGGTAGGACACATACCACACGATAGCGGGCTGTGGTAAACGAATGGCGAGTTGTAGGCATCATAAGCGTGTGCGGTGGTAGGGTATGAATATTCGCGCACGTCAATATTCTCAGGGCTATCATCATCGAAGAACATGTCTACCATGTTTTGATATTGTGCATCGGCATCGCCATCTGCCCATTTCTTCATATAAAGAGCGTAACGTTTACTATCAATAACCTCTTTAGCCGATTTGTAAGCCTCTGTAAAATACTTATGCGAAGCAGCCTCCCAACGGTCAGGGGCAAAGCCCATGACACGCACGCCCGTTTTCTTGCCCAAGCCTGTGAGATGTCCAGCCACTGTTTGGTTATATTTGGCCACACTGCCTGCATACAACATGGCTTCCGACTTCCATGCCAACGCTTTATACTTATTACAGTATCCTTGTTTAGGGCTTGTGGGTTGTAACAATTCAATAGCCTTGTCATAGTCGGCCAATACTTGATTCCAAGTTTCCTCTTCTGAGGCTCGAGGAACCTCCAGTTCGGTAGCATCGGCTGGGTATTGAATAACTTTTGTTACCAATGGCACGCCACCAAAACGCTTTGCCATAGTGTAGAACACGGTTGCCCGTACATAATAAGCCTCGCCCAGGTAGTGGTTATACATCATTTCAGGATAGTTGTCTTTATACTTGGGAAGGTTCTCGATAAGATAATTAGCATCACGCAATTCAGAGAAAGCCATACCCCAATAAGGAGTATCCTCGTGCGTAAAGGCAGAACAGATACCATCTCTATTAAGACATTCGCCCGTGCCTTCAATGCCTAACGCCACGAGCCATCCATTGAAGTTAAAGCCCCACTGCCCTTGATATTTAAAATCTTCATACGGCATATAGCTATACATACGCGCCATATAGATGTCGATACCCGATTCGTCAGATAACAATTGGTCGGCCGTGACGACATTCTTCGGTGGCACATCCATATCTACGCACGAGGTAGCAAGCAATGCTGTTGCTAAAAATATAATGAGTTTTTTCATATATCTTGTTTATTAATATAAATGATGTTATACATTATATACGATACTTTTAAACGGTGTTGCTTCAGAACGACACCTGCACACCAAAGGTGTAAGTGCGGTTAAGCGGATAGAGGCGTCCGAGGTCATCGCTGGGATGCTCAGGGTCAACAAACTTCACACCTGTAATGGTGAAGAGGTTGTAAGCATTAGCATACACGCGCAAATTGAGCGAGGGGAAAGCCTTCCACTTTGGCAACGTATATCCCAGTTCTATCTGCTTCAGGCGTAGATAGGCAGTGCTAACACGGTTGAAGGTAGAGTTGGCCGAAGGATAATGTCCTGTATAGGCATAATATCCTTTCACCCATTCAATATTTGGATCGTAAGGGTCGGCGTTCTCGTCAGCGGGGTGCCAGCGATCCCAATATTGCTCCAGGGCGCCACCACCGTTCTGTCCCCATATTGAGTAGAGCGGCTCTTCATACGACATTGATCCCAAAGCCGAACCTTGCCACAGCATACTGAAATCGAAACCCTTATAAGCACAGTCAACGCTAAGCGAATAGTTCATCCACGGCGTTTGATCAAAAGCATACGGGTGCTCATCTTGACTATTTATCTCGCCATCACCATTCCAGTCGAGATACTTATAATCGCCAGGCAGCAAGCCTTTCTCGTGATATAGTGTTTCGTTCCATATCTCGTCCCAGTTTTGGTAACGTCCGTTACCTTCATAGCCAAACTGTACACCTTGATAACGATTGTTGAGGTGATCATTTCGCCACTGATCGTAGGCGTTAGCATACGGTCCGTTTTGTATGGCGGTAAGATATTTTTGTCGAGTGATAGTAACGATACCTTTCACGTTATACACAAAATTGCGACCAATGCGATTATGATGACGAAGCTCAAGTTCCATACCAAAATTACGACTGCTATTGGCGTTTTCGCGTGGTGGGTTTGCACCAATAACGGTGGGGAACTCAGAGGTGCGATACTCATACAGGCCCGTCATCTTGCGGCTGAAGTAGTCGAGCGAGAAGCCGAATAGCTGGTTATTGGTATTGAAATCCACACCAACGTTAAAGGTTTTAGCCTTATACCATGATATCAGTTCGTTAGGAATAGCCATCGGCGTGGCAGCATACACAAACTGTGATCCGAAGATGAAGCCTGGAGCATACTGGTTATAATAGCCTTTCTCCGAGTTTCCGCTCGTCGATGGATAAGTGTATCCAGCCACCCAATCGTAGTTGGCTCCCGAGTCGTCACCCATCTCACCATAGCTTGCACGCAACTTCAACTGTTCGACGCCCTTCAAGAATTCAATATTCTTAAACCACGGCTCTTCAGACACTACCCAACCCAATGATACAGATGGGAAGAAGCCCCAACGATGTCCTTTCGCAAACTTTGAGCTACCATCATAACGAAACTGTCCTTCTATAAGATAACGTTGCGCAAAGCTGTAGTTTAAACGTCCGATAAAGGCGTTATAGTTGGCCGAGTAGATACCTCCCGTAGCACTATTTGCTACTTGTCCCTCTTCTACACCATTAAAGAGATATGGCGATGAGAAGGCCAAATTGCGCATGGCATAGAAGTTGTCGCCTGTGCGACGTTGCGTTTCCATACCCACAACGGCAGCTATACTGTGTGGGCCGAAGTCGCGATTGTAGCTTAAGGTATATTGCGACAAGAATTGTTGCGTGTCGTAATGCTCACGTCGCAGATTGCTGGGCGCGCTCGATGCATACAACTTTTGTTTGTAAGTTTGTGTGGCCGGGTCGTAAGCATACTGATAATATTGTTTGCGATAAATAGTGTTGTTATTCAAATGATAGTCGTAGCTAAACATAACCTTTGCCTTCAAGCCTTTCAGCACATTGGTCAACGTTCCAAAGTCATACTCAAAAATGCCCGAAGTAAGCACTTGGCTCTGCTTATAACGACGGTAGCCCGAAATGTCGGCCGTCATTTTAGCTACCGTATTCTCTTCCAGGTCAAGGCCGTCATAGTTGAGCATGGTGCCCGCCTCATCGGCATAGGCAGGAAAGAGCACACCCTGTCGCCAATAGTTACGTATAATGTCGGTTGATGTGCAATAGGGGTTGTTCTGCTTGTCGCTCATCGCGTTGATGTTGAGCGACAGCTTCAATCCGCGATACACCTCAGTGGTAAGGTTTGAGGTGATATTATACTTATGATAGTTGAGGTCGCCCGATTTGAAAAAGCCCTCTTGATAGAAAGCACCAAAACTAACGAAATACTGGGTTTTATCATTACCACCCGACACCGTAATATTATGATTAGTCTGTGGCGATGTTTTGGCAAAGATAAGGTTGTTCCAGTCGGTTTCTCTACGCGTGCCGTTTCTAAACTCGTCAAACATCTCATCGGTATAAATTTTCGAACCACCATTCACATTATTCAAGTTTCGCTCATTATACAGCGTCATGGTTTTATAGGCATCAAGCAGTTTTGGCATGCTTTTGGGCGACTGTATGGTGTACGAACCATTATACGAGAACTTGGTTTGACCAGCCTGACCTTTCTTAGTGGTTACCAACACTACGCCATTGGCCGATCGCAAACCGTAGATTGATGCCGATGCATCTTTCAGCACCGAGATATCTTGAATGTCATCAGCGTTCATGCGCTGAAAGTCGCTCATATCACGAGGTACACCGTCGATAATAACCAGCGGTGTTCCCATACCACGCACATCGAAGTTGTTGTTATACGAGCCAGGTTCAGAACTCTTTTGCCAAACACGCACACCAGCCACACGACCCGTAAGCATATTTTGCGGGTTCTCGTTCTTGGTACGTATCATCTCATCGCCCTTTACAGCTGCTACAGATCCTGTTATTGAGCCACGCTTCTGCGTACCATAGCCCACAACTACTACATCTTGTATCTGGCTTACATCATCTTGCAATACAAAATTAAGCTCGCGTCTGCCACCCACGTTTTGTGTGACAGGCTTCATACCTATATAGTTAACAACAATTTTTGCATTGGCGGGCACCTGAAGGGTATAGTTGCCGTCAATGTCGGTCACAGTCTTGGCCTTGCCCTTATCTACGCCTACGGTAGCGCCAATAACGGGCTCGTTGTGTTGGTCAACGACCTTGCCCTTTACCATGATACCCTGCGCTTGTACTGCTGCCGAGTTCATGACCAGAGCCGATACAAATAATAATGACTTTATATTCATAAAAAATTGGCTTTGAAAACGTTATTCGGTTATTTTGCGTTGGCAGTTAGCCAGCACAGCATACTCTGAAGCATAGGCAAATGAGAACATGGCCTCAACTTTATTGTTTACAGCCGTTTGGCTCCAGCCCACCAATAAATTTACTGGTAGCGTACCGTTCTTCATATACTTAGCCCATGCATAATTAAGATTAGCCTGATAATAGTTAAGACTGTTGCGCGATATTTCATCATAGCCATAGGCCTCGGCATAGCCGCCCATCAGCACATCATTGAACCAAGGGCTAAAACCATCTACGGCGTAAGCATAATAGCCTTCATGTACAGGGTCTTTCGAAGCAAACACTTTGAAAGTAGCCAATGACAGCGCCTTCACATCGTTAAGATACTGTGCAGTACGCGTTACGCGATACAGGTCGGCACTGCCTGATAACATGGTGCCACTGTTATAACTATAGCTTCGGCCCGAGGGATGGGTCAATGCCAATCCCTTACGATACTGTTTTCCATCAACCCATTCATATTGCGGAGCATCTGCCTCGGCACCAATAAGGTCGTAGTAAACACCATCAGCGTTCATAAGATACTTCTTCTGCCAAGCATACACTTTCTTAGCAAAGTTGAGATAATAGTCGGCCTTTTTTTCTGTCACTTCATAGCGGCGTCCGTTTAAGTCAACCTTGCGATAGGTTTTCTCATCGGCCTTGCCACGATATATCTCATACAACCATACCAACGGACTGACCATAGGGCCATTGCTGCACGAATGTTTCGACACATAGCCTGGGCCCCAGGTTATGCCTCCATTCTCTTCGCCATTAGCGTTCAGGGTACAGTCCCATCCATCCAGCACATAGTCGGTAAGATATTCTGCTTTGACCAGATAATCGGTGTTGCCAGTGATTTTATACGAACGCAGCAACTCACGGATAATCCACTGCTGGTCGTCATACACGTTCAGTACGCCAGTAACGTTAGCGCCCCCTTTATCGTCGGCACGGTTCACGCTATACACCGTCCATTTCTTAGTTTGGGTGTATGAGGTAAGAGTATAGGTGCCAGCATAGTATTCTAGTCCATCGTACAAATTGGTCAGTCTATCCACATAGCGCTCATAGTTTTGAGCATACAAGTCGGGCACTTGCTTCTGCATATCCTTCAACGACTCGAGTATACCGTTTACTGCCTCAATGGCGCTGGTGTACATCCACACGCTGCCCACCTCGTTATCAGTACTTTTGGTAATAGGATTATAGTAGCGCAACAGCTTCATTGTGTTACCCGAAAAGTTGTGCACAAAGGCCGAGTCAGCCAGTGTGATGGCGCGCGAGAGGTTGAGGGTAGCCAGTTCGGCCCCTTGCTGTGTGGGCAAGGGTTGACCCTCAAGGTCATAGTGCATGCTATCCATCTTTTCTTTCTCGCAGCTCGAGAGTGTGGCCACGCAGCATAGCGCAGCACCTATAAGTAATAATGTTTTTTGCATCATTTTGTTGTATTGTTTAGCGTTTCAAGAAGCCGCCGTGCGGAGTAATTGGGGTTGATTGCCCCGCCAGCCGACTTCATATTTTATTATATAGTATATAGACAATCCGTCTTTTTTTTCAAAAAGTAGACAAAGAATATTGGTTGAAGAATTTCTACTAAGGAAATTACCATATTAGCGTGTATTAGTTAAGATTGGCACTATAGATACATAACTTATTTTCATCGCCATTATCAGTACCCTTATACACGCCCAGACACAGCGTTACGTCCTTACCATCAAACTCGGTCAGATCGTAGGTAAAGGTTGCGTATCCCTCGGGGTTGCCCTTACCACCATCTTCATGCACAAAGCTTACGCAACCGTTAGAGGCCTCGCCCCATTGGTTAGCCGATACGGTAGTGGGCAGAATATGCTTCACTGCCATATCATTGGTGATGGCTGTAAGCTTAAACACTGTAGGATTAGCACTACTAAAGTTGCGACAGCGCAAGGTAAAATGGTCATGGCCAGCACCTATCGAGAATTTGGCATATACATAAGCCTGAGGTTCGGTATCACTTACAGGTGTGCCACCGCCATTGGTCTTCATAACAAAGCCTTCGCCAGTAAACGGCTCAGTATCTTTATGCAGAGGTACAAACGACCACAGGGCAAACATATGGTTCACATCACGCCATGAGTGGTAAGCGTTGCCATAGTTGTCGCGGCTGCCATTCATTGGCGATACACCCGAGAAGCTATAAACTGTTTGTGGCATGGCCGAACGCACCATTTCTTGTGTAAGGCCCCACGATGACAATTCGTCATTAATAGCTGTTCCAGGCAGCCACCCCCAGAAGCCTTCATCGATGGCTGTTTTGTTGAAAGCCAAACGACGCAGAACAAACTGTTTCCAGTAGTCGCCCGTACGAGCGCGGTAAATGCCTATGGCAATAATAACATCTTTACCTACATAGTCGCTTAAGTCGAACACCTCACTCTTATAATTTCCACTGTTTAAAGTTCGGTTCTCGCCCAACTTCACTGCTGAAGGCGATGTCTGACTCATATCTACCACTTGCACGCCCCAAACAACAGGGTCGTCGTTCGATGCCGAGTGTGTACGACACTGTATAGTCAGTATTTTATTATCTTCGGTAATATGTTTGAGACCATATACATACGAGTCGAAGTTGTTCAAATCGGCAGGATGGGCTTGATCGTCACCAGGATTGTTTTGTATCTGCAAGGTAGTACCCTCGTTTTGTTCTTCCCAAGCGCCCTGGAAATCGAGCGTAGCCATAAAGTCGGTCGACCAATCAAAGTGAGGATAATCCTGCCCATTACGGCCACCACGATACTCACTAAAGAACCAGTGGTCAGCGTTCAATAGTTCGTCAAGAGTTTTGTGTGGCAATATCTGTCGACCACCCATCGTAACATCAACAGTTGCAATACCATCAATAAAGCCATCAATACCTAACGTACGAGTAACAGTTTCGTAACCATCGTAAGTAAAGGTTACAGTATAAGCATCAAGAGGCAGATTGTCAATGGTAAAAGTGCCATCAGCGCCGGTGGTTACCGTCTGTGTTTCGCTAATGCTAACTTGTACGCCAGCTAATGGTGCATTACCATGTTTACCATCAAGCACCGTACCAGAAATTTTAGCTGCGGCATAAACCATCGATGCGTTAACCAGTGCCACACCATTGCTAAAACTTTTCGGAGTAATGGTAACACTGATGGTTTGGTAGTTTTGCTTTGAAAAAGTAAGAATGGCTTTGTCCTTCGCCACCTCATTTAATGTAAACTCTCCATTGGCATTGGTCGTGGCAGTGGCAGTGCCACCCTCAATCTTTACGACTACGCCCTCAAGTGGGGCATCATAATCGTCTGTAATAATACCCGATACGGTGCCTGTTCCCAAGCCACCCTGATCATCATCGTCGCTACATGACGTAGCCACCCATGCTAAACAACCGAAAAGGAAAACAGTTGTAAGCAGATTAAATAGTTTTTTTGTCATCATAGTTTTATTATATTTTGTTAGGTTTGTTATTATTACATTAAATTACGGATGCAAGAAACCGAAGTAGTTTGATCCGTTTCCACATTTACAAGCGCAAAAGTACATTTCCACATATTAACAATTGGGTTAATTAGCGGTTATTTTCAGAAAAAAAACATTAATCTGCCTGTAAAATAACCCATAAAAAGTAAATTTAAGCTATTCTTATCCCTAATTAACCCTATAAAAAGGGAATTTTAATCATATTATTGTAATTAAAAGGGGCCATTACTTACATTATACAACATTTTTTTATATCTTTGCAACAACTAAAACAACACCATACCTATGCACATAAAATCATACGCACACATACTATTCCATCAAGCCTACACACGCTTTTTGATACTCATCGCCACCTTGTTCATACTTTTACCAACACCTATTCATGCCAAGGTGGGCGGTCTTGCCTTTCTAAATCCTGCCAACTCAATAGAAAAGCGCACCTCATACAGTGTGTTTGGAGACAAGGAAGAAAAATTTATTGAACGCCTCGACATCTCATTCGATATGCGTCTACCTTATCGCGAAGAAGTGGGATATATTGTGCGCGTAATAGATAAAACCGAAAATAAGATTTTCAATGTGTTTTACGATGGTCGCGGAAACGACTATTTTGAGCTAAACCGTGAAGGCTATAAAGGTCTCATCAAAATACGGTTTAACAGACAGAAACTCATGCTGAAACAGTGGTTTAATGTGCACATCTCCTTCAACATGAAGCAGCAAACCATCAGCATGAGCATTGATGGTGAACAAAAGAGCATCAAATTGCCTATGGGCAAGAACAGCTTACCCCATAACATGCTAGCCAGCATTGTGTTTGGACGAAGCGATTATCTCATCGATGTACCTTCGTTTGCCATGCGCGACCTAGTAGTGAGTGATGCCGATAGTCGCTGGCGCTTTCCTTTAAAACAAACGTCTGGCACAACTGTGCTTGATGAACAACACCACACCGTAGGCATTGTCAACTCGCCCTATTGGCTCTTGAACGATCATTACCACTGGACGCCACTATTATCATGGAAGTCAGACACTCCTGCTGGTCATAACTTTTTTGCCACTAACCATCAACTGCTTTACTATAACAACGATTCCTTATATATTTATAATGTGGTAACAGGTGCTACGCAGCGACAACCGTTTGCACAACCTTGCCCAGTAAAATTGTACCTTGGCACCAACTTTATCGATCCCTCTCACCACAAGCTATACAGTTACGAGACTTTTAGAGAGAAGAAAACCGAGGCAGAACCTTCAGTGGCCAGCCTCAACCTCGACACCTACCAGTGGAACGCTGAGAGCACCGTACAGATAAACGAGGGGCAGATGCACCACCACGGATCTTTCTATCGCCCCGACACGCAGCAATTCATCATTTATGGCGGTTTTGCCAACATGCAATACAGCTCACGCTTTTACAGTTACAATGTTTCTGACCACCATTGGCACATGCTAAACGAGGTGCAGGGCGAACGCTTCCCACGCTATTTTTTATCAATGGGCTATGATGGCAAACGCTATGCCTACATCTTTGGTGGCATGGGAAACGAGTCGGGCGACCAAACGGTGGGACGCCGCTTCTTTTACGATCTTCATCGATACGACACGCGTACAAATCGTGTAGAAAAAGTGTGGAACATTGACTGGAAACACAACCGCGATATCGTGTTCTCAAAATCGATGGTGCTTACACGCGACAGTTTCTACACCATTGGTTATTCTGAGTTTAAGTCAAACTCGTACATTCACCTATACCGTTTTTCATTACGCGACGGACATTTCTGTCAACTTGGCGACTCTATACTAATACACCCCGACCGTATCGAAACTGAAACATCGCTCTACTTCGACTCTTTGCTACATCGTTTCATTATTACCGTGCACGAATATAAAGATAAGCATCACAACACGCTACGTGCCTACAGCATCAACGCACCAGCCATTACCGAAGCGGTATTTGAAAATTATGAACATGACCAAGCACATTCGTCATGGCTACCCTACATAATAGCTCTGCTTGCTGCCATTGTTACTACTGGTGTTTGGCTATTTCATCGAGCGCAACGCCGACGAATTATCGTAAACAACGACAGCGAACCCGAGGCCGAAGGTATACAACCCAACACCATATACATTTTTGGTAACTTTACAGCTTACGGACGCAACGGACGAGATATAAGTTATCTATTTACCGACAAGCTACGTCTGTTATTATGCCTCATCCTTCAACACAACGCTGAAGGAGGCATTTCGTCTCAACAGTTGGGCTACGAAATGTGGGGCTACAAAACGCCTGAAAAAATCAAGAACTCAAAAAGCGTGGCCATCAACCATCTGCGACGTGTTCTAAAAGAGTTTGAAGGCATAACACTGGTCTACAAATCAGGTAAATTTAAGTTGGACACCCAAGCTACCTTCCATTGCGATTATTTTTCACTGCTCAATTTATTAAACGATGAAACGACCAACCTGTATGAGCGTCGCATTCCTATTCTCGATATTGTGTGTCGCGGAAAATTTCTCTCGTTTATGGATGCACCCGTACTCGATACCTTCAAATCGAGCACAGAACAGTTATTGCTCAAACCACTCATTGCACTGATGAACGCATCGGTAGAGCAATCTGACTATAAGTCAGTCTTGCACTGTGTAAAATGTATCTTCTATATCGACCCTATAAACGAAACTGCTTTCCATACACAAACACGCGTATTGAAACGCTTGGGAAAAATCAGAGAACTACAAGATGCCATCATCCATTATAACGAAACCTATAAAAAGATGTACGGAGAAGATAAAGAAAAGTAAGACGAAAGCACAAAGGGGCAACGTGAGAAGCAAATAAGTAAGTATCTATTTTATAAAAAATTTCATTAGTGTCCCGTTAAAATCGGGACACTAATGGTTTTGTTTGCAAAAGTTGACAACCATTTCTGTTCTGATATAAGAAATTAGTGGTTTCGTTATCGTTGGCACATGAATACGTTATCGTTGAGCGATGAATACGTTATCGTTGGGATATGTAAAATATCAAGCTTTGCACCTGCGCCGGAAATAAAGCAAGTAACCAGTAATAGGCAGTGATGCTCCTATGAGACTTACGACAAAAGTTATAATTTTTGTCAACATACCTCCCCACGAACCTATATGCAGTTCATGAAAGAGTCTCATCAACTCTGTACCCTTAGGTACAAGCTTCAAGCCGAACCCCAAGCCAGTAACAGAAAGAAGCAACAACCAAAGGAGTGCACACCAACCAAGACTGACGTGAAGGTCGAAGAGGCGGCGTCTGCTTCCTTTGTTCCATTCCACCTTAAAGCGTTGGCACAACTGCTTTCTGTCTTTCGGCAGAAGAACAAATATACCACTTATCAAGATGAAGATAAAGAGCAATGTGGTATAGGTGATTATAAGTTTTCCAACCGGTCCCATCATGAGACTGGTGTGAAACTTGGTGACATAGGAGAAAAAATCTCTTTTTGTCGTTGTTCCATAAGGAGCGTCCTTGGAAGAAAACTTGCCAATGGTTTTGCCAACTCTTTCTTCGTCACACGCTTTTATGTTATGATCCCCTTTAATGCTCTTTGCGTGTGGCGCAATGACTTTTGGCATTTCAAGAGCATTTCTTATCTCATTTTTGAATACGAGTGTAGCTCCAGACAGGCAAATGAGCATGATGATAACTCCCAAAGGCAAGGAAAGCCACAGATGAAGTTTCAAAAGAACTTTCTTAGTCATTATTCATTATATAATCAATGCAAGTAGAGCGGAAAACCAACCTTCTGATGCTTCCGCTTTCCTTGATATTCCATTAAAAAGTTTTATTTTGCAAAATTCACTTTTAGTCCTACCACAAACATTCTGCCAGGCGAGTAAAGTGCCACTTTTTGTGAAGGAGTGTCTATGCGATGATCTGTCTTGTCGAAGACATTGTCGATGCCGATGCTAGGAACAAGTTTATACATCTTGCCTATGGTAAAGGTGTGAGTGGTGTTCAAGTTTATTACGCCATAGCCGGGAGCATTGTCATAGCCAGGATAATAAGTGGCCGACTGGAAGCGGCCGTTGAGGTTCACACCGAGGGTGTAGTTGCGCCAAGTGTGGTTATAGTTGGCACCTGCCGTTAAGCTGTTCTTGAAGGTTCGCTCAAGCACGGTCCATGTGCCAGCGTTCTTCGACCGGCCGTTGGTGTAAGCATAGTTTATCATAAGAGAGAGGTCGTTCGTAACACTCACCGTTGCGTTAGCCTGCAATCCTCTTACCACACCTTTATTGCTGTTAATGTAGTGGCCGTAGGTTTTCAGCTGTGCAAGCTGGTCGGCCGTTGCCTCAGGAAACTGTTGTGCGAGTTCTGCACGAACAGCATCGTCTACCGTGATGTTCTCCTTTACGATCATGTTGTCAACAAAGTTCATGTAGCCCATAACAGAGAGCGTAAGAAACTTGTTGCTGTATTCTGCGCTCAACGAGACGTAGTTGCTGCTTTCTGCCTTGAGGTTTGTGTTTCCGAACGTTATGACAGGACGCTTGCCCATTATCTTGAAGTAGTGGTAGTAGAGCTCGTCGAGACCTGGTGCGCGGAAACCGCGTGAGTAGGCAGCACGGAAGCGGAAGTTGCCTGGAGCATACATCAAAGCCACTTTGGGTGTGAAGTTGTTTCCGAAGGTGCCATGCTTGGTGTAGCGCATGCCAAGGGTTGCACTAACATTTTTTATAATCTCCATATCGTGCTGCACATATCCGGCAAGTGTGTAGACATTGTTGTTTACGTCGCCGCTTGTTGCCGTGAGAAAATCATTACGCCAGTCGGCACCGATAATCGTTGTTGCCTTGTCATAGAAATGAAATACGCCTTTCAGTTCAGCCTCATAGTATTTTTGCGACTTGTTGCGCACGAAGTTTCCCACGTCGTAGGTCTTCGTTGCCACCTGATAGAGGTTTCCGTAGTGGTAGTTGTCGTTAACGAAATCGAAGAGCACAGAGTGTTTGCCCATTTTATATTTTGCGCCTGCTTCCCAACGCCATCCTTCGCTGCGCATGTCATAATCGGAACCTCCGGTAATGTCTTTGCGAGAGTTGGGACGGTCGGTGAGTTTATAGCTGTATGATCCACCTGCGTACATCGAGAAATTCTTTGCAGGCTTTATGTCGAAACGCTGATTTATTACGTTTGAGTTGAAACCGATGAACAGCGGTGCTATTGTCTCATACTCTTTTCCGTCAGCATCTACGGCCATGTTGTTGTTCTGATAGCTGTCAGCCTCTTGATGAAAATACGAGGTGTGAGAGTCAAGATATTTTGAAGTAACGTCAAGGTTCACACCTTCAGAGAATTGTCCTTTTCCCGATAGTCGTGTGTCTGAAGACACGACAACGTTGTCCATCGTCTTCTCGTCTGTGATGATGTTTATCACTCCACCAATGGCATCTGAGCCATAAAGGGCAGAGGCAGCACCATCGAGCACCTCAATACGTTTTACCTTTGACATGTTGATGCGGCTTAAGTCAACATTGCCGGCAATGTCGCCTATCATCTTTTTGCCGTTGACAAGAACGAGCACATATTTGTTTCCCAAGCCGTTAACACGGATGTATGATCCCATGGCGTTAGGAGAGAACGATACTTGTGGCATGAGCTTTGTCAGCACATCTTGAAAGTCGGTTGCTCCTGTTTCTTTTATTGCTTGCTGTGAAAGCACATGCACAGGTGTCGTGGTTGACTTAAGCAACTGGTGGTGTCCGTTTCCAGTTACTACTACAGGGTTGAGATCTATTGATTTGTTAATGTCCTTATCTCCATTCGTCCCTTCATAAACATTGCCTGCCACGGCATTTACGCAGCCAAGCGAAGCAGCTACGACAAAAAGTAGAATTTTGTTGTTCATATAATTACGTTTGTTGTTTTTTTTTGTATTAGTTTGTCTGTGTGTAAGGCCATCTCCCTTTTTTCTTTATTATGACTTGTCGCATTGTTTTTTTTCTGTAGATTACTACATTTTATTCAGCCTTTTCAGAGTTTACTGCCTTTATTTGAGCATCTATTTTAGCAATGATCATGTCCTGAATTTCGGCCATTTCTCCGAGCCCTTTCCCTAACACATCCACATGGTAACCTTTTGTCTGAAGCTGTGTTTTCCACACACCGTCAATATCATCCTTTTGGTGGTTACCGGCGATGTAGAGCAGAGGCACAAGGATCACGTTTTTGTTCTTGCTGTTCCTCAACTGTTGTTCCACATTTTCTATCGTAGGAAAACCTTCTATCGTGCCGACATGCCACGAAGACTTTCCTTCAGCTTTCAACAAATAGTCGATCTGACAGTACATGGCATTTGCCGGACTGTCGCTACCGTGACCAACAAGCACCACTTGTGAGCTTTTGGCTACTACAGATTTGTCTTCAAAAATACTCTTGTTTAGCATCTCTATCATGGTCTGGCAGTCGTCTACCGAGTAAAGCAATGGCCGAACAACAGATACAGCTCTAAAGTCGTTCTTTACCTTGCCCACTTCTTTTCTCAGCATCTCTGTCATCACTCCATCAAGAAGCATCGTGCTCTGCACAACGAGTTTGTTGCATCCGAGCGCCTTCAGCGAATCAAGAGCTTGCGAAACATTAAGTTTCTTGATGCCACGCTTTGCAAGCATCTTTATCACCGACGGAGCCGAATAAGCCTCAACAACGGCACAGTCGGGAAAAGTGTCTGTTACACGAGTGTTAAGCTTGTCAATGGTCTGAGCACGGCTTTTGTCGTTTGACGTGCCGTAATGAACAAGAAGTATTCCTGTTTTTTCGTTTTCCACATTCTGTGCCATGATTGTTGCCGCGCATAACAGAGAAAAGACTACCGTCAGTATGTTTCTTCGTTTCATGTTTATATAAAAAATATCTTGTGTTTATAATTCTTTGTCCTTTCAAGTGAGGGGTTCAGAAAGATTATCTGTCTTATTTCAGAATTCGGGTGCAAAATTATAGATTAAAGAAGAAGTCGGCAATACCTAAAAATTAGGATTCTTCAGGCTTAATCGCTTTGGGTTATCTTTGTTTTGCAAAAATAAAGATAACCATGAGTAAAGATGTCTTTTAGTAAACTACAATAAAAAATCCGTGTAACTCAAGTGGTTACACGGATTCTCCTTAGTTTTTTCCTATTCTTCAAAACCAATTGGCTTTATTGTGGCCTATGATTGGCTTTTAGATGCCCTTTTGATTGTTCTTACGATGCATCAACATGTTTTTTGCCTTTTTGATTGGCCCTTTGATTGGCCTTTAAATGTCATTTTGATCGGCCTTTAAATGCCCTTTTGATGATAAATCTCTACGGGAGATGTTTTGCTTTATAGTTTATTTCTCAGGCAGGCTACCATCATCTACAGGCTTTTTCTTTGTTGTCTTGTTGCTTTTGTCTGAACTGGTCTTGTCCGACTTGCTGTCAGATCCTCCTTTGTCTTTCTTGAAGACGCTTTTGCCTTTGTTGAACAGACCTTTCATCTTGTCGCCCACCTTCTTGGCAGGATTCTTCGACTCTACCTTCTCTGAAGCTGTGCCCTTGATGCCAGAGCCCGATTCTTCCTTTGTCGTCACCTCGTGTGTGGCCTTGTCTATTGTTTCGCTTGGAGTGATCCAATAGGTATAAGTGTACTCGGTGTCTGTCTTCTTCACAAATTCATGATGTGTGGTGTAGCCACCGTCATAGGTGGTAAACGATTCCTTGTTGCCGACCTTCTTGTAGTTTTTTATAGGCATAGGGTCTACGCCGCATCCATCAGGAAGAAACTCTTTCTTGTTCAGGTCGACCTTTACCCAATAGCCTCCGTCAACATAATGAAATTTTCTTACCTGGGCTTGGGCAACAAATGCAAATGCACACATTACAAAAAATAAAAATAAGCGTTTCATAGGTTTTTGTTTTTTAATAATTCCGGACACTATTGAAATTGCTTTTTAAACTTCGCTTTTTCAAAAAGCCCATGCACTTGGAAATAAAATTTAGCCAAAGTGCATGGGTATAACGAAGACTTTACTTTATAAACACCTTTTCACTGAGAACCTCTGATTTTGTAGAGGCTCTGACAACATACACTCCACTTTCCCAATTTGATGTGTTAATTTGTGTTGTATTATCAGATGTTTGAGCTTTTGTTTTAAGATCACCAGATGTTGTGCTGTAAACTTCTATCTGCCAGTCATCTCCAATGCTTGACTCAGCTTCGCTATCAATGCTGATATTAAGGGTTTTAGAGTTACTATTAAGAGATAGTTTGCTAGCTGTTTTTAAATTTGCATTATTACTTACAGAGAAGAAAAGATAATGATATGGTTGCAAATATCTTATTCATAGCAATTATATTTTTATATTTTTAGATAGGTTGTCTGTTAAGGTGATAGAGAAATCACAATATTTTACCCCATCAGATAGAATTTTACCCGTTCTATCTATGTATTGTCTCATAATAATGATTTTATATTCACCATTTTCCAAATTGTCTATTGTAAATGACAAATCGTAATTGCATGTACAATTAGTGTCCTTGGTCGATTTTTCGGTTAAAATTATAGTCGATCCAACAACTTTGAATCCAGTTTCAATAACTGCATTGCAAGAAAGAATGGTATTTTCATGTATGATCTGCAATCTTTTATTATCATTAGTTAATAACCTAATTTGCTCATCTTGCAAATCGTTTGTAGTTGTAGCCACTTTACCTGAAGGACTATTGGTGGCTGGTGTAGCACCTGAGATGTATTGTTTACATCCAGAGTTGCTAAAATTACTTAAGTATGGCTGATTCGTTACATCATTTTGTTCATTATGAGAACAAGACAGAAGAAGACATAACGATAGAGTACTAAGTATTGCAATAAATCTTCCCATTTCCTCTAAAGTTTAAATTTGGTTAAAAATAATTCACGGCTTCCTATATTTATACTATTGACAGTGCTTGCTGCAAGTCAAATACATAATTTATTATGTTACATATGTAACATAACTTGGTGGCCTTGGTTCTAATTGGATAGAATTAATTTTCATGATTAACAATTTTGTTATAAGTCCTTGGTAATAATGAAGAAAAACTCTAGTTTACTTTATTTCTGACTAGTAATATTTTTTGGCAAAGATAATGTTTTTGCATTAAGAATACAAGTTTTTCGATAAAAAATTTCTATGCTTTAGAACATCTTTTCATTAACTTCTAAACATGCAAAACTTGTATTTACTTATTATACCTTGTTATCCACCGTTCAGCCCTAGCCAGTCACAACCTTGTCAAAGATGATGACGGATGGACACCCTTGCCTTTGGCTATGTAATTCCCGCTATTAGGGCTTATTCGGGACTTCCACCCGTTAGACAATGCTCATGCCGAGCATACAAAAAAACTGGGACCCTCTAAAAAAGAGAATCCCAGTAAACGCTTTAAACAGCTGCCCGTTGCTCCCGGAGGAGCAAGGGCAGCCTCCAATGATTATGATGCTTATGATGAAGCCTGTTATTTAATCTCAACAGCACCTGTGGTGAAGTTGATATGAGCCTGCTTTCCAGCCTCAACGCTCACATGAGTGTCAACATCATCACCTCCGCGTCCGCGGTACAAGATGCTACCGTTATTTACGAAGAACTCTGTCTGCCACCAGTCAGCATTGTCAAGAGCAAGGCTCATACGAATCTCACCGTCTTTAGCGAATTTAGGAGAAACGAACTCGCCATCCTCTGTTGCGGGAACAGTGAACTTGTTAGCCTCTACAGCACCTGTTACATCCCAACCCTGAGCAGTGGTAGCGCCCTGGAGGTAAACGTTAGGTTCAAGGATAGAGACAGCGCGGTCTGTCTTCGATGCGTATGTTACAACGACCAGGTACCAGCCAGCGTTGGTGACCTTCAGGTTGCCACCCTCGTCAACGATACCGGCACCAGCGGCGTCGTTGATTGTGGTGCCACCGAAACCGAAGTCATCCTTCCAATCGGCTACAGGAGCGAACTTGAACTGCTCGTCAGCATGCAGGTAGATGATCTTCCAATACATGTCGTGACTATGAACAGGTATGAACTGAAGCCACTTACCGCCGTCAGCAGCATTACCCCATCCGTAGTTGCTACCAGTCATGAAGATATCCATAGGAGCGAGAGCGCAAGATGCAGAGTTGTTCTCAGCGTTGAAGTTGAAGACATATTTCTTGTCAGCCTCAGCGATAGTTACTGTTTCGCCCTGAACAAGCTTGCCGTCTACGATACCATAAGCTACAGATTCGAGATCAGACTCATCAATCTGAGAAGCCTTAACGAGACCAACCTTACCAGCCTGAAGAGAAGTGAAGACAAGCTCGAAGTTAGGATCATCCCAGAAGTTTGTCTCTGAGTGATCAAGCTTCACTGCGTGGGCCTTGTCCCAACCACCGAGAGCCGGACCAACAAGATAGTAGCCACCAGCGTCGATGTCAGCAGCTTGAGGAATAACCTTTACCTTGAAGGTGCCGCTTGTTACCTTAACGGCTGTTGAGCCGTTGCTGGGGAACTGCTCTACAACAGCATCGAGGTCGCGCTCCTCAGGAGCCTTGCCGTAGTTGGCAACTACATATTTCTGCAGTTCATCATAAGGAACCTTTGCATCAAGAGCGATATCGAAGCTCTTTTTGCCCTCAAGCACCAAACGATAAGATGCATCTGCATAAGCAGCATCGCTTGATGTAGGAGCAGTGACCTGTGCTACCTGCACGGTCTCGTCAAACACCTCGCCGAGGTTGATGACAGGCACCTCTGTCACACTGCCGTTTCCAAACTGCACAGTGGCAGGCTGGTCGTTGTGCTGAGGATCAGCCCAGTCTTTGTAATCGTCTGTGCAAGCTGCGAGCGATGTAGCGAGCACAAGAAGAGAAAATATTGTTTTTTTCATTTCTGTTTTCTTTTTAGGTTTCGTTTAAAGTGGGTTCTTCTATGTGTGTTCCAAAGAAGAACCCGCCTTAAGAAAATTAGTTCTGAGGAATGAAGCGATAGTAACCAAGGATATCGTTGAAGATTACCATATACTTGCCGGCAGGCAGAGCGATGTCGCCACCACCTGCTGCGCCCCATCCGTAGAGGTCGCCTGTACTGAAAGTCAGCACGCCACCTGCATCAACACCCCAGTTGGTGCCCCATGTGCCGTTGTTGAACTTAACTTTACCTCCCTCAGGATTCGTGAAGGTCATGTACCAGTCGTGATTGTTTTCACCAGCGCATGTGTGAACAGGAGACATAGCGTTACCGTCCTCGAGCCAACCGTTATAATCACCAGTCAAACAAATCTTCGAGTAGGTAGGAGCGTTGCCTTCATAAGGCTCGATTGTGATCTGGGCAGGAGTGTTGCCTGGTGCACCTTGAGCACCAGTGCTGTTGAATGTCACGCGGTAAACGCCAGGAGCCGCTACCTTGATGTCTTTTGAGCCGCCGTTGTTAAGAACGAGCGGACCGCCAACGCCATCCGTACCAACCTGATTAGTCCAGTTGTCTGCTTCACCGAGGTTAAGCTTCAAACCGTTGCCGCCGAGGTAGCCTACCCATTCGGTTACACCCTCACCGGTCTTCTTGTCATAAACGCCATCCTTGATAGGCTGCATTGGTAACGAGCTTGTAGGAATATCCCATTTCCATAAGCCGTCACCGATGTCACCACCGATAAGATTCCACAGAAGGGGATCAGCTGGTGTGAGCACAACGTAGTAAGGAACAGCGTTGATGGAAACAACGTTAGATGTCACCTCAGAGAGGGTCACCATTGAAGCGTCCTGAACGAAAGCGCGAACACGCATGCTCACCTTCTGCTCGGCAGGCACCTGATCCTCATCCCACTTGTTCAGCTTGGCAATAGCTGTAGCGATGCTTGCTGTGGGAACGTCAACCTTACACAATGAATAGACGTCATCGAGAGCGATGTAATCGGCACTTGAGTTGTCCTCTGCTTCCTCGTTATATTTTGTTGTGAATGAGCCAGTAGAAGAAACCTGTACCTCATAGCTTGCGGCAACAGGAGCGTTCATTGTGGTGAACTGTGGCTGTGACCAAGTGAGCTCTACCGACTTCGACTTTTCGAGGTCTACGAGCGCGTCACCCACAGCGGGGTTATTGACCGTGAACTCTGTCGGTGTGAGGAGCTCAGGATTTGAGTCGCGGTCTGAATCGCATGATGTGAAAGCCACCATGGTGGCCACCATCATCATTGCGTATGAAAATATCTTTTTCATAAGTGTTTGTTTTATTATTAAGTTTGCAAGTGTTGAGCAACAAGCGGAAAACCATGTGTTGAGCCGCTTGTTACCCGTCACTATTTAAAAATTAATTTCCGTATCCAGGATTCTGATGACCCTTCAGGTTGGGGTTAGCGTTAACGTCGTCAGCGGGCAGCGGATACAGGCAACGATCCTTAGAGAAGCCTGCGCCGTGTTCAGAACCACCCTTCCAGTCCCAGAGATACTCGTTAGAGTTGAACAGACCGTAGCGGATAAGGTCGGTACGACGGAAGCCCTCGTAATAGAGCTCACGGGCACGCTCGTCGAGAATCTGGTTCAGGTTATACTGTGTCTGTGTTGTGGCGTGTGCACGGTTGCGCAAAGCGTTGATGTAGCCAGCACCTGTTGATGTTGTTGTGCCACCGTTGAGGCGTGCGTCAGCCTCGGCAGCGATGAGGTAAGCCTCACCTGCACGCATCAGGAAGAAGTCGGTATCGCAGAACTTGGCGTGGTGAGGAGTGCCTTTAGAGTAGGTGTTGCGGAACTTGCCTACTGAGTAGCCTGATGTAAACTCACCGGGCTTCTTCACAACGAGGTCACGCTCAGTAACGGTAACCTTGTTTGTGCCGTCATCGTTCTTTTCAACGAGAGTACCCTTACCGCAGAACAGCGCACGGTCGTCGCCAGCCTCTTTAGCAGTGTTCTTGCAGTTGTCGGGAGTGGGATCAGCACTGGGGAAGAACTTCTTCACCAACTGAGAGCGTGAGCGGACACCTGCCCAGAACTCAGATGAACCGTAGTCGCCGTCCTCATTCATGTCGTTCTTCCATGTAGCAGCCATGATGAACAATGTGCAACCGTAAGCAGCTGATGTTACACCATCCTGCATAATAGAGAGGACTGACTCTGTAGCAGCACCTGTCTCACCGTTGTCACCCATAAAGAGCATCTGGTAAGGAGTGTAGCCACAAGAAGGATCGTAACCAGCCGACTGGTCGGTGAACAGCTTGTGAGGACCGTTGATTACCTTCTCAGCATATTCCTTGGCCTCAGCCCAATGAGCTGTGCCGGTGTAAACCTCTGCGTTCAGATACAGACGGGCGAGCAACATGTTTGCTGCATCCTGGTCAGCACGGCCGTAACCCTCCTGTGAGCTGTTGCGGGCGGCAGGAGCAGCAAGAGAGTTGTAGATCTCCTTAACCTCTGTCTCGATCCAAGTGTAGAGGTCTGCACGCTTAATCTGCTCAGGCGACTCGGCAGAGAGCTTCAAAGCGAAAGGAACGTTTCCGAACGCATCGAGCAGATAATAATAGTAGAGAGCGCGGAGGAAGCGAACCTCAGCCTCACGCTTCTCGTCAACACCTGCACACACGTCAAGATAGTGGTTGCAGTAGTTGATGCCTGCATAGAGACGATAGTAGAGACCTCTAATCATAGGATGTGAAGAGTCCCATGTAGCGTAGTTATACTCGGGGATACCAGGGTCACCCCATGCACAGATAGCCTCATCGGTAGGAAGCTCCTGAGTGTTGAAAAGCTGGCGGATGAAACCTGTTGTACCGCCGTCAAGACCATCGATATCGCAATCGCCGTCAGGACCAGTCTGACCGGCCAGCGCCATGTTGGCGTAGCACTTTGAGAAGAGTCCGGGCTCATCCACAGTCATGTTGGTTGATGGGTCGATAGGAGTAACATCAAGGTCGCCCACGCAGGATGTCATGCCCGCAGATGCGAGGATGATGGCTGCTGCCGGGATAATATTTTTGAAATATCTTAAGTTCATAATATGTTTACCTTTAAAATGTTGTAATTAGAAGTTGATGTTTACACCCAGAGTCATTGAGAAAGGACGCGGGTAGATTGAGTTGTCGATACCACCGAAGACCTCAGGATCCTGTCCAGAGTAGTTGGTGATAGTAGCCACGTTGGTAGCTGTGAGATAAACACGTCCGTTCAAGCCGTTGTAAGAACCGCCCTTGAAGAGGTTCTGGAACGAATAGCCGAGGGTAATGTTGTCGAGCTTCACGAATGAAGCATTCTCTACATAGTAGTCGGAGAGTACCCATGAGTAAGTCTTCCAGTTGTTCTTGACAGCTGTAGGAGTGGTGTTCTGGAGGCAAGCGAATGAAGAGTCATAACGCTTAGCCACGTTGGCGTAGTCTGCCTGACGGTCGTTGTACACATAGTTGCCGAATGAGCCGCGGAGGTTGAAGCCGAGGTCCCAGTTCTTGTACTGGATGCGTGCGCTCAGACCAGCGAGGTAAGGAGCAGCGGGGCTCTTGTAGCAGTAGCGGTCCTCCTCAGAGATATTTCCATCATTGTTACGGTCAACAAACACGCCCTCAAGAGGCAGACCGTCGGCACCGTAAACCTGCTGGTAAACATAGAATGAGCTTGCAGGCTTTCCAACGGTGTGAACCTGACACTGGTTACCTGTACCTGCATTGATGCCACCGGTCTTAATCATAGCAGCCTCACCTGTGAGCTCTGTGATCTCGTTCTTGTTGTAAGTGAAGTTGCCTGTAACCTCAACCTGCCAATCCTTTGTCTGAACAGGACGAACGGTCAGAGAAGCCTCGATACCCTTGTTCTCAAGAGAACCGATGTTCGACTTAACCTGGTTACGGAAGTTAGAACCTGCCGATACCGAAGCGTCGTTGATCAGGTCTGTGGTCTTGCGATAGTAGTAGTCGACGCTACCACGGATGCGGTCGCGCAGAATTGAGAAGTCGAGACCTGCGTTATATGTAGTGGTGGTCTCCCACTTCAGATCCTGGTTGTATGCATCAGGACGCGACAACACACCAGAGGGGTTAACGCCTACGAGCGGATAACGGCCGTTGGTAGTATTGATGTTCTCGTTGTAAGAAGCGAAGTAAGCATAGTTGTTGTTGATGTCCTGCTGGCCTGTCTTACCATAGCCCAGACGGAGCTTCAACTCATCCAACCATTTAACATTCTTAAGGAAGCTTTCCTCATTAACCTTCCAACCGAAAGCGAAAGCGGGGAATGTTGCCCAGTGCTCCTTGAAACGTGAAGAACCGTCACGACGGATTGTTGCGGTGAGCATGTAGCGGTCGAAGGCGATGTAGTTCATACGTCCGAAGAACGAAACGATATAATACTCCTGCTTCCACTCTTCTTTCTTATAAGAGTTGTAGTCCTTATCTGTGAGAGCAGCAATCTGGTCAGCCGACTTGCCCATCTCTGTGCGTGTGTCACGGTAGAAGTTGTTTCCCCAATACTTAACGTGGGTCCACTCGTAACCGCCCATGATGTCGAAGTGCTGTGTCTTGCTGAAATCCTTATAATACTGAGCGTATGTAGACAACGCGAGGTTATACTTGTTCTCCTTCACGAAGCCAGAGTTGCCCCAATAGAAGTTAGAGGGTCCCCAATCAGCCATGTCGGTCTTCTGCTTACCGTTAGCCCAGTCGCCAGAAGCGTTGGCATGCAGACGCAAGTCCTCGAAGCCATGTACCTTATAGTCAACCTCAACGTTTCCGAGGAAGTCGTAAGAATTGGCGCGGTCGTTCTTCTCGTTAAGAAGAGCAACAGGGTTGGAGGGAGCGTTGGTGTTAGCGAATGTTGGATAAGTGTCCTTAGGCAGCGGACTCTTATCATCGGTTACCTGTGTCCAAGCGGTGTAACCGTTATAGTTTACAAAGCGTGGGTCGTCAGAGCGAACAACCTGTGTGGGGTCCATACGGAGAGCCGCGCCCACAGCGTCGTTGTTGGCGTAGCGTGTCTTGGCATACATGAACTTACCGTTGGCGTTAACCTTCAGGTGATCCTCGAAGAATGAGGGTGAGAGGTTCAAGCTTGCTGTGTAACGCTGATAATTGCTGGTCTTGAGGATACCGTTCTGGTCGGTATAGCCAAGGCTTGCGCGGAAAGGCATGCCCTTAACGCCGCCAGTCACTGTTACGTTGTGGTCGGTGCTTATAGCTGTGCGGTAGATCTCGTCCTGCCAGTCGGTATTGGCTGTGCCAAGGAGCTTAGCAGCGTCGCTGTCAGCACCATAATAATTATTAACAAAGTCGCGGTATTCGTCGCCGTTGAGCACGTCAAACTTATTAGCGAGCATCGACATTGACACGTTGCCAGAGTAGCTTACCTTAGGTGCTGCGTTGCCACGACCCTTCTTTGTGGTGATGATAATTACACCGTTAGAACCACGCGAACCGTAGATAGCGGTTGCCGAAGCGTCCTTCAGAACGGTGAAGCTCTCGATATCGTTAGGGTTAACCATAGCGAGGGCGTTAGGAGCACCCTTCACACCCTGGTTATCCATGGCCATACCGTCGATCACAATCAACGGATCGTTGTTGGCGTTCAGTGAAGAACCGCCACGCACACGGATGGTAGCGCCACCGCCAGGGCCGCCGTTAGATGTTGTTACGTTCACACCGGCAATCTTACCCTGCATCATCTCCTGAGCTGAGCTCACAAGAGGACGGTTCTTCTCATCGGGCTTGATAGCGGTAACCGAACCTGTGAGGTCGTTCTTCTTGGCAACACCGTAGCCGATAACCACGACGTCGTTAAGAGTCTGCGACTCGTTCTTAAGCTGCACCAAGAGGTTTGGCTGTGCCTGAATCTTCACCGTCTCATATCCAACGTATGAGATTTCGAGTTCCGACTTTGCATCGGCAGCAATAGAGAAGTTACCGTCGAGGTCGGTGACAGCACCGTTCTTCTGGCCCACCACTCTTACAGTAGCGCCAAGAACGGGTTCTCCGGTCTCGTCTTTCACGTTACCCTTCACAGTGATTGACTGTGCAAAGGCTGAAGCCGACAGGAGTAGTCCAGCCGAGAGGGTGAACATCCTGAGAGCATTTCCGAATTTAACCTGCTTCATCATTTTTTAGTATTGATATATAATAAATTGATATTTTTCTCGCTTGCTTTTATTTAAGCTTGCGCTTTATGTTTCTTTGGTTTATTGGTTTCGCGACCTGAGCTTGTTGTGACGAAAACTTGTTTCGAGAGTCAAGCCTTTGGTCTAAAAAAATGTCATCTGTTACTTGCGGTCCGAAGACCATCCCGAAGGTTTTTGCGGTTCAGGAAATCGGTTGAACAAATGTCAGTCGGTTTTACCGTAGGTTTTACATTTTTTTGGATTTCTGCTGCAAAATTAAATGCATTTAGTGTTTCGTTATCATTTTTTTGAGTTAAATCAACCATTTTCTGTGCGCAAACGTTTGCACAAAACGTTTTGAAAAAGTGTTGCGCATGTATGTGTTATTTCAAAACTTTGCAATACCTTTGCAGAAGACAAAACCACTCTTAATCCTTATGACTACAGAAAACCAGCCAACGACAATGAAAGACATAGCCGAGAAATTCGGTGTGTCGATAGCCACAGTGTCACGAGCGCTGAGCGGAAGCAAGCGCGTCAGCGAAGAAAAGCGCGACGCCATTTGCCGTTATGCTCGTGAGCACGACTTTTACCCAAACGACATTGCCAAGTCGCTGCGCAACTCACGCCGCAAACCTATCCGCATTATAGGTGTCATCGTGCCCGAGTTTACACATTACTATTTTTCATCGGTACTCACAGGCATCGAGGAAGCAGCTACGGAACGCGACTACCGCATAATTGTTGCCACCAGCCGAGAGAGCTACGAACGCGAGGTGGCAGTGTGCCAGATGTTTGAAGCACACCAGGTGTGTGGCGTCATCGTGTCGCAAGCTAAAGACACGGTGAAATATGACCATTTCAAATCTCTGCTCTCAAAGGGCATTCCCATCGTCTTCTATGACCGCATATGCACGGGCGTGGATGCCAGCAGGGTGGTGGTTGACGACTACACAGGCGCTTTCGTGGCTGTGCAGCACCTTATAGAGACAGGCTGCAAGCGCATAGCCTTCTACGGCATGGCTGTCAGCACCGAGATAGGCAAGAACCGCTACAACGGATGGCACGACGCGTTGCTCAAGGCGGGCATGCACCCCGACGACTCGCTCGTGCGCTTATGCGACAACCGCGAAGATGCCGAGCGCATAACACCCGAGATGCTTAACCGCACCGACCGTCCCGACGCGTTCTTCTGTGTGAACGACGACACAGCCATCGGCGTGATCTACACCGCCAAGCGCATGGGCTTGCGTGTGCCCGAAGACGTGTCGGTGTGTGGCTTCACCAACGGCCAGCGTGCCGTGGCTTGTGACCCGCAGCTCACAACGGTGGAGCAACGAGGCGTAACGGTAGGCCGCGAAGCCGCCAACATCCTTATCGACAAGGCCGAGGGCCTCATCCCCCCACAAAAGACCGAGAAGCGCGTGGTCAGAACAAGGCTCGTGGTGAGAGGCAGCTCAAGATAAAGAAGGAAAGAGGAGGAAGAAAAGACCTGTAAAACACATAAGCCTTATAAGACCTATAAGCCTCATAAGACCCATAAGCCTCATAAGCCCCATAGCCTCATAAGACCTATTATAAAAAAGGAACAAAATCAACAAAACCAAATAACAATGAAACAGAAAAAAGATTTAAGCTTCTGGAAGCTTTGGAACCTAAGCTTCGGCTTTTTCGGTGTACAGATAGCCTACGCTCTTCAGAGCGCCAACATCTCGCGCATCTTTGCAACCCTGGGTGCTGACCCCCACTCGCTCAGCTACTTTTGGATTCTCCCACCACTCATGGGAATCCTTGTTCAACCTATCGTAGGCACACTGAGCGACCGCACATGGTGCCGCTTCGGCCGACGCATACCCTACCTCTTCATCGGCTCAGCCGTGGCTGTGGCTGTGATGTGCCTGTTGCCCAACGCCGGCTCCTTCGGCATGGCTGTAAGCACCGCCATGACATTTGGCCTCATCTCCCTCATGTTTCTCGACACCAGCATCAACATGGCGATGCAGCCGTTTAAGATGCTCGTCGGCGACATGGTGAACGAGAAGCAGAAGTCGCTGGCCTACAGCATACAGTCGTTCCTCTGCAACAGCGGATCGCTCGTGGGCTATGTGTTCCCCTTCTTCTTCACAGCCCTCGGCATTGCCAACGAGGCGCCCAAGGGCGTAATTCCCGACTCTGTAATCTATTCATTCTATATAGGTGCCGCAATCCTCATTCTTTGTGTTATCTACACCACCGTAAAGGTAAAGGAATGGAATCCGAAGGAATATGCCGAATATAACGAGGCCAACCCCGAAGCCTGCGAAGGCAGCGCCAACTGGATAGACCTTCTCAAGAAAGCGCCAGACATGTTCTGGAAGGTCGGACTGGTGCAGTTCTTCTGCTGGGCGGCTTTCATGTACATGTGGACCTACACCAACGGCACCATCGCCGACACCGTGTGGAACACCACCGACGTGGTGTCGAAGGGTTATCAGGAAGCTGGCAACTGGGTAGGCGTGCTCTTCTTCTGGCAGGCTATCGGTAGCGTGGTATGGGCAATGATTCTGCCGAAGATCAGCAACGAGAAGTTTGCTTACGCTCTGAGCCTCGTCATCGGTGCCGTCGGCTTCGCCATGGTTCCGTTCGTTACCGACAAGTATCTGCTTGTGTTGCCCTTCCTCCTCATCGGTTGCGCTTGGGCTGCCATGCTCGCCATGCCGTTTGCCTTCGTTACCAACGCTCTTGAGGGTTATGGTCACAAGGGCGCTTACCTCGGACTGTTCAACGGCACCATCTGCATTCCGCAGATCATCGCTGCTGCCCTTGGTGGCATCATCCTCTCAATGGTTGGCTCACATCAGTATAACATGATGATTGTGGCCGCCGTGAGCCTTGTTATCGGTGCCACTTGCGTTGGTTTCATAAAGAAGAAATAAGCAACGCAAACGAGATTAACGCACATGAGCAAAAAGCTCATAACATCTGAACGCTCAGAATAGCATCTAAACGCTTGGAATAGCATCTGAACGTTTAGAATAACGACCAAAAACGATTGTCATCATATCGTCAGAACCGTTTAAGACCCGTTTAAGATTTGCTTAAACGGGTCTTTCCTTCTTAAAACATCTAAAACAAAAAACACATTGCGCAAACACAATGTAAACGTTTGCCCAACAAAAAGCATATAAAACAACGGCTTGACATATGACAAGAAAATAATTATTAATAAATTTGCAAGCAAGAAAATAATTAAACCCTAACACTAAGAAACAAACTTCGAAGCAGCAAGCTAAAAAGCTTCTAACAACAAGCCCCAAAAGCTTCGAAACAGCAAGCAAAAGCTTCGAAACGACAAGCAAAGAAAGCTTCCATAAATATAAAGATCTATCTTTTAAAAAAAATGGAGCTATCTTAAACGAAACAAGATTTCAATCAATCAACATCTTACATTATATATAATATAAGCAAAATAAAATGAAAATCGTTTTCAGTATCCAATACAACACTCGTTTTGGCGAGTCGCTGCTCGTTCATGTGACCGACAGCGACACGGCAAAAGAGCATGTGTACGGTATGAACACCATTGACGGAAAGACCTGGACCTGCCAGATTGAGACCGCAAAGGATGAGCACCCCTCAGCGTTAAGCTATCATTACAGTGTAGACAACGCAGGAAGGGAGGAGCGTCATGAGTGGAAAACCATCGCTCACCGTCTTGAACTAAACAACGCCAACACCTCTGAGATCACGGTCTACGACCATTGGTCAGACATTCCATACGACTCTTACTTATATAGCTCGGCATTCACCGACTGCGTGAACCGCCGTCCCGCTACCCCCATGGGCTCATGCGACTATCGCAAGACGCTCCGCCTCATTGTGCGTGCGCCGCAGATGCGCTGCGGCCAGCGACTGGCGGTTATAGGACGCGGCAAGGCTTTGGGCGAGTGGAAGCCCTCGAAGGCTCTGCTCATGTGTGAGCACAACTACAACGAGTGGGTAATCGACCTCAACGCCGACAGCTTCGACAACGACCGTCTGGAGCTTAAGTTTATTGCCTTTGGCGACAAGGGCGAGCAGATGTGGGAGACCGGACTGAACCGCACCATCGACCTGCCCGAGTTTAAGGACGGCCAGTGTGTGGTCATGCAGATGAGCCAGGCGTTCTTCGAGCTTAGCAACGACAAGCTTGCAGGCACGCTGATTCCCGTGTTCTCGCTGCGCTCTGAAGGAAGCTTCGGCATGGGCGACTTCGGTGATCTCAAGAAGATGATTGACTGGGTGGCAGAGACACACCAGCGCGTGCTGCAGGTGCTCCCCATCAACGACAGCACATCAACGCACACATGGACCGACTCGTACCCCTACTCTTGCATAAGCATCTTCGCCCTTCACCCACAATATGCCGACCTGCGCCAGCTGCCAGCCATCAAAGACAAGAAGAAGGCTGCCGAGTTTGCCGCCTTGCAGAAAGAGCTTAACGCCTTGACTCAGATCGACTATGAGCGCGTGAACAACGCCAAGATCGAGTATCTGCACATCGTGTTTGAACAGGAAGGCAAGGAAGAGCTCAAGGGCGAGGCATTCAAGGAGTTCTTCGCACGCACAGAGCATTGGCTCGTGCCCTACGCACAATATTGCTACCTTCGCGACAAGAACGGCACAGCCGTGTTCTCACAGTGGCCCGACCACAACCTGTGGAACGAGACCGACCGCAAGCCGCTCTCAACCTACGGCACCATGGCATGGCAGGAGGTAGAGTTTTTCTACTATGTACAGTTTATTCTCGACCGCCAGATGCGTGCCGCCCACGAGTATGCCGTGGCACGAGGCGTGGTGCTCAAGGGCGACATACCCATCGGCGTGAACCGCAACGGCTGCGACGTGTGGCATGAGCCACATTATTTCGACCTCAACTCGCAGGCAGGCGCTCCGCCAGACGGATTCTCTGTGAACGGACAAAACTGGGGCTTCCCCACCTATAACTGGCAGCGCATGATCGAAGACGGATGCCTGTGGTGGAAACGCCGCTTCCAGAACATGTCGCAATATTTTGATGCTTACCGCATTGACCATGTGCTCGGCTTCTTCCGCATCTGGTCTATACCTGTCGACTGCGTTCACGCCCTCACCGGACAGTTTGCGCCGTCGCTCGGCATGACACGCGACGAGATAGAGAGCTACGGCCTCCACTTCCAGGAAGACCTATTCACCCGTCCGTTCATCTCACGCTGGATCGTGAACCGCGTGTTCGGCAAGCACGCCGACCATGTGATAGACCAGTTCCTGATCCACAGCCACGACGACATCTACGAGCTGAAAACCGAATACGACACGGAGCGCAAGATCGAGGCTGCCTTCGCCGGCAAGACCAGCGACGACGACATCTGGGTGCGCGACGGTCTCTACTCGCTCTGCAGCAACGTGCTCTTCGTGCGCGACAACAACGACAGCAACAAGTTCCATCCGCGCATCACAGCACAGCTCAACCTCATGTATGAGGCGCTCTACGACAGCGACAAGGCAAAGTTCAACGCTCTCTATAACGACTACTATTATCGCAGAAACAACAATTTCTGGTATAGCGAGGCCATGAAGAAGCTGCCCACCCTCGTACAGGCCACACGCATGCTCGTATGTGCTGAGGACCTCGGCATGGTGCCCGACTGCGTGGCATGGGTTATGGAGCAGCTGCGCATCCTCAGCCTTGAGCTGCAGTCGATGCCAAAGGACCCGACGGTTAAGTTCGGTCACCTCTCACGCAACCCCTACCGCTCTGTCTGCACCCTGTCCACACATGACATGCCGACGCTGCGCCAGTGGTGGGACGAAGACTGGGACCGCACGCAGGAGTTCTACTCTACCATGCTCTACCGCGGTGGTGCCGCACCTCATCCTCTGCCAGGATGGCTCGCCCGCGACATCGTGTCGCGTCAGCTCACCTCGCCGTCAATGCTCTGCATCCTGTCGCTGCAAGACTGGTTCGCCATCGACGAGAAGCTTCGTCTGCCCGACGCCAACGCCGAGCGCATCAACATACCCGCCATTCCGAAACACTATTGGCGCTACCGCATGCATGTAAGCATTGAAGAGTTGATGGCAAACAAAGAGTATAACGACAACATCAAGGAGCTTATCGACGAGTGCGGACGCAGAGGCTGACAAGTGCCGAAAAGCGAAAGCTATAGCAAGCTCGAAAAGCTTAAGCATCGGAAAACATGAGAAATCCGAAAGTTATCATAATATAAAGAAAAGAGGAATGGTTAAGGAGCCGTGAGTTACGAAAAAACTAACGACTCCTTAACTCCTGTTTTCAAAAGCCACCTAACAAAGAAGAATTAACCATAAAAAGCCAATGAATATTAACACAATCATCCTCTCATTCCTAACCGCCACAGCGGCACAGACCGTAAAGGCGCAGACCTTCAACGAGGTCTCTTACTCGCCCAAGGCCACAACCTTCAGCCTTGTAACATCACCAGAGGTAAAGAAGGTCAACGTATTGATTAGCGATGCCGACAACAACGAGGCACAGCTCGTTAAAAGCATGAAACGTGTGGGTGCAGGCAAGTGGCAGCTCACCGTCAAGAACGACCTCAAAGGCAAGTATTATCTCTTCGGCGTGTATAACAACGCACAGCCCGACCTCACACCCGGCGTCTTCGCCAAGGCTGTAGGGGTGAACGGACAGCGCGGTGCCATTATAGACCTTAAGGACACCGACCCCGAAGGCTGGAGCGAGGACAAACGTCCCGAACTGAGAAACCCCGTAGACCTTGTAATCTACGAGATGCACCACCGCGACTTCTCAATAGACTATTCGTCTGGCATCAAGAACAAAGGAAAGTTCCTGGCTCTCACAGAACCCAAGGCCATTGAGCACCTCAAGCGCTTGGGCGTGAACGCCATACATATCCTGCCGTCGTTCGACTATGCCAGTGTGGACGAGTCGCAGCCCGACAAGCCACAATATAACTGGGGCTACGACCCTCTCAACTATAACGTGCCCGAAGGCTCCTACTCTACTAACGCCGCCGACCCCAAGGCACGCATAAAGGAGTTTAAGCAAATGGTGCAGGCCCTCCACAAGGCCGGCATACGCGTTATCCTCGACGTGGTCTACAACCACACCTTCAACATCGACGGCTCCAACTTCCAGAAGACATATCCCGGCTATTATTTCCGCCACCGTCCCGACGGCACCTACAGCGACGGCACAGCCTGCGGCAACGAGACAGCCTCGGAGAAACCGCTCATGCGCGAGTTTATGGTGGAGAGCGTGAAATATTGGGTTAACGAATATCACATCGACGGCTTCCGCTTCGACCTCATGGGCGTTCACGACATCGAGACGATGAACCTCATACGCGCCGAGCTCGACAAGATAGACCCCTCGATCTATGTTTACGGCGAGGGATGGAGCGCCGGCTCATGCGCCTACCCGCAGGAGAAGCTCGCCATGAAAGCCAACGCCCGCCAGCTTAACGGCATAGGTGCCTTCAGCGACGAGATGCGCGACGCTCTGCGCGGCCCCTTCTCTGACGACAAGAAAGGTGGCTTCCTCGCTGGCATGCCCAATTGCGAGGAGAGCATTAAGTTCGGCATCGCGGGAGCAATAGACCACCCGCAGGTAGACATGACAAAGGTAAACTACTCTAAAGCGGCATGGACAAACGAGCCGTCACAGATGATTGCCTATGTCAGTTGCCACGACGACATGTGTCTGACCGACCGTCTGCGTGCAACCGTACCCAACATCAGCGACGAGGAGCTTATACGCCTCGACCTGCTGGCACAGACAGCGGTGCTCACATCTCAGGGTGTGCCCTTCCTGCTCAGCGGCGAGGAGATGCTGCGCGACAAGAAAGGCGAGCACAACTCGTTCAGGTCGCCCGACTCGATAAACCGCTTCGACTGGAACAACCTCAAGCGCTATCCGCAGGTCTTCGACTATTACAGCAAGCTCATCGCTCTGCGCAAAGCTCACCCCGCCTTCCGCATGGGCAAAGCCGAAGAGGTGAGGAAGAACCTCGTGTTCCTTGACGCTCCCGAAGGTGTGGTGGCGTTCCAGCTCAAGAACAACGCCGGCGGCGACTCATGGAAAGACATTATCGTGGTGCTCAACGCCAACAAGACAGAGAGAGCTATCAACGTGCCCGAAGGACTGTACACCAAGGTTCTCGCCAACGGCAAGGTTGACGAGAACGGACTGGGCATCTTGAACGGCAGCAGCGTCACAGTAGCTCCACAGTCGGCTCTCATCATACACAACTAAAAAATAATCTTTTACAACAGAAACGACAAAATTTATTGACACATGAAAAAATTATTGACCGCTCTGCTTTTAGGAGGAACACTCGCTATGAACGCAGCACAGAAAATTGACCGCATAGAACCCACCAACTGGTATGTGGGAATGAAGAACCCATCGGTTCAGCTGATGGTGTATGGCAAGGACATCCGCTCGGCCGAGGTGTCGACCAACTATCCCGGCGTGAAGATCGACTCGCTCGTGCGTCTCGACAGTCCCAACTATCTGCTCGTCTACATGAACATCAAGGACGCGCAGCCCGGCACCATGAAGCTCTGCTTCAAGGCTGGCAAGAACAAGACTAACGTCAACTATGAGCTGAAGGCTCGCGACATGAAGGGCGAAGACCGTCAGGGCTTCACCAACGCCGACGTGCTCTACATGCTCATGCCCGACCGCTTCGCATCGAGCGGCAAGAACCTTGAGGTCAAGGGCCTCAACGCCTATAAGGTGGACCGCTCGCAGCCCTCGCTGCGTCACGGCGGCGACCTTGAGGGCTTGCGCCAGCACCTCGACTATTTCACTGAGCTCGGCGTGACAGCTCTCTGGTTCACACCCGTGCTGGAGAACAACTCGCCCGACCACGGCAAGAGCAGCACATATCATGGCTACGCCACAACCGACTATTATCGTGTGGACCCGCGCTTCGGCTCAAACGCCGACTACCGCCGTCTGGTCGACGACGCTCACAAGAAAGGTCTCAAGGTGGTCATGGACATGATCTTCAACCACTGTGGCTTTGAGCACCCCTGGGTCAAGGACATGCCATCGAAAGACTGGTTCAACACACCCGAATGGCTCTACCCCGAGAACCAGAAATACACGGTCAAGACACAGACCATGGACGGCGAGCAGACAACCAACACCAAGTATCTGCAAACAAGCTACAAGCTCACACCTGTGCTCGACCCCTACGCATCGAAGGTTGACCTCCACGAGACCGTGGACGGTTGGTTCGTACCTACCATGCCTGACCTCAACCAGCGCAACGAGCATCTCATGACCTACCTCATACAGAACTCGGAGTGGTGGATAGAGACCGTGGGCATCGACGGCATCAGAATGGACACCTACCCCTATGCCGACCGCAAGGGCATGGCACGATGGATGGAGGTGCTCAACGAGGAATATCCCAACTTCAACACCGTGGGCGAGACATGGGTAACAGAGCCCGCTTACACCGCAGCATGGCAGAAAGACTCGCCTCTGCAGAAGGAGAACTCTTACCTCAAAACCGTCATGGACTTCGCCTTCTTCGACCGCGTAAACCAAGCCAAAAACGAGGAAACCGATGCATGGTGGAACGGCTTCAACCGCATCTACAATTCGCTCTGCTACGACTACCTCTATAAGGACCCGAGCCATGTCATGGCGTTCATCGAGAACCACGACACCGACCGTTTCCTCGGCGAGACACAAGACACGCTCGCCCTGAAGCAGGCTCTCGCCCTGCTGCTCACCGTGAACCGCATTCCGCAGCTCTATTATGGCACCGAGGTGCTGATGAACGGTACAAAGCAGGTGACCGACGGTAACGTGCGCAAAGATTTCCCCGGCGGCTTCCCCGGCGACACCCGCAGCTGCTTCACAACAGAGGGACGCACCAAGGCAGAGAACGACATGTTCCGCTGGACCGCCCGTCTGCTCCACTGGCGTCAGGGCAACGAGGTCATAACAAAGGGCAAGCAGACTCAGTTCATTCCGCAGAACGGCGTCTACGTTGTGGCACGCTCTTACAACGGCAAGAACGTCATGACCGTCATCAACGGCACATCCAAGGCTGCCACCATGAAGGCTGAACGTTATGCCGAGATAATAGGCGACGCACAAGAGGCTACCAACATCCTCACCGGTCACAAGATAAACATCAGCAAAGATGTAAAGCTTGCCCCAAGAGGTGTCATGGTGCTCGAATTTTAAAGGCCACGAATAAACCAAAATTACAGTTTCGCATGCTCCGGCATGCGAAACTTCACTAAAAACATCACTTTATGCTACTTTCAAATTTTACACACACACTGCAAAATCTGTCTACCTGCATCTGCCGTAAGGGCAGAAGCCATGTGGCAAAGACCGCACTGGCTCTTTCGGCGCTCACCATGCTCGCTCCGGCCAACGCCAGCGCACAGGGATGGCCCGCAAACTTCAAGGGTGTAATGCTCCAGGGGTTCTATTGGAACAGTTATTCCGACACCAACTGGTCGGTGCTTGAGAAACAGGCCGACGAGCTGTCTGAGTATTTTAAGCTTATATGGATACCGCAGAGCGCCTACTGCGGAGGTCAGTCGATGGGCTACAACGACCTCTACTGGTTCAACAACTACAACAGCTCGTTCGGAACAGAGGCAGAGCTCCGCTCCATGATCAAGACGTTCAAGGCTAAAGGCCTCGGAACCATTGCCGACGTGGTGATCAACCACCGCGGAACACTCACCAACTGGGTCGACTTCCCTGTAGAGACCTACAACGGACAGACCTATAAGATGGAGTCGACCGACATCTGTGCCGACGACGATGGTGGCGAATGCAAGGCATGGGCCGACAAGAACGGCTACAAGCTCAGCTCCAACAACGACACGGGCGAAGGCTGGGGTGGCATGCGCGACCTCGACCACAACTCGTCAAACGTACAGACCATCGTCAAGGCTTACCTCAACTTCCTGCTCAACGACCTTGGCTATGCCGGCTTCCGCTACGACATGGTGAAAGGCTACGACGGCAAGTTTACAGGCATATACAACAACGCCGCAAAACCCACCTACTCGGTAGGCGAATACTGGGACGGCAACGCCGGCACGGTGGAGAACTGGATGAACAAGACAAAGGTGGACAACAGCATCATGTCGGGTGCCTTCGACTTCACCTTCCGCTACTCTTGCCGCGACGCTGCAAACGGACAGAACTGGTCGAAGCTCGCCAACGGCGGCATCAACACCGACGACGCATACAAGCGCTATGCTGTGACCTTCGTTGAGAATCACGACGTAGAGTATCGTTCAGAATCAGAGCCTCAAGACCCCATCAAGCGCGACACCGTGGCGGTGAACGCCTTCATGCTCGCCATGCCCGGCACCCCTTGCGTCTTCCTGAAACACTGGCAAGCCTGCAAGAACGACATCAAGAACATGATCTTGCTGCGCAACCTCATGGGCATAAGCAACACCAGCTCTTGGACAAAGAAATCAAGCAACAACAACATCTACGTCGTTGAGACAACAGGCGACAACGGCAAGCTCGTGGCTGCCGTGGGTAAGCTTGCCAACAGATACACCCTCGCGGGCTACGCTCTCGCTGCCGAAGGTCACCACTGGCGCTACCTCCTCCCCGCAAACAGTGAGATGGCATGGCCCTCGCTGCCCTCAGGCACCTACTATGACGAGTCGCTGCGCACAACCCTCCGCGCCATCTCTGCCAACAGCTCGGCAAAACTTGTCTACACCACCGACGGCACAGAGCCTACCGCCACAAACGGCAAGAAGGTGAGCAACGGCGCAATAGTGAAGATTCCCGAAGGCAACATCACGTTCAAGGTGGGTCTGCTCTCAAACGGCAAGGTCACAGGCGTGCAGACACGCTCTTACAACCACGCCAAATTTAACGCCTACGACATCAAGGTCTATTTGAATGTAGACAAGGTGGGTTGGACAAAGATTAACCGTTGGTCATGGGGTGGCGACGGCAGCCACGCCTCCGTTAAGGCATGGCCTGGCGATCAGATGACAGCCACCACGACCATCGCAGGAAAGAAATGGTATGAGTATGCCACAAGCATCAACACCTCAACCGACGAGGTGAGCTTCGTGTTCAGCACAGGCACTGGCGATCCACAGACCGTGGACGTGCCACAAGTAAAGCACACCACATATCTGGAGGTTCAGAACGAGAAGAGCGGCGACAAATATATGGTTAAGGACGTGACCGAGCAGATAACATCGGGTGTTAACGCCATCGTTGCCGACAACGCCGCAGCCACCGCGCCCACACACGTTGTTGCCCTCGACGGCCGCACCGTGCGCACCTTCAGCAAGCATGTATCTACCGAGGAGGCCACATCAGCTCTTCCCGCCGGTCTTTACATCGTGAACGGCAAGAAGGTTGTTGTAGAATAATCTATCAGCCATAACAGGCTGTCAAGCCTCAACAACTTGTCAAGCCTCAACAGCTTGTCAGCCCCAACAGCTTGTCAGCCTCAACAGGTTCACAAACAAGAGTTTTGAATAACACATCATCATACGTTAAAACAATTCGGCCCGTTTCGAGAAGTGATTCTGGAAACGGGCATTTTTTGTCGCAAATCAGCGGCAAAAACCTTAGTTTTTGTTACAAATCATGGGCAAAAACCGCTCTTTTTTGTTGCAAATCAGCGGCAACAACCTTAGTTTTTGTCGCAAATCAGCAGCAACAAGCCTCATCATTAGCTTATCGTAAAACAAAGTTCGTGTAAAAAAGTGTAGACAAGCGCCAAAAGATCGTGTAAAAAAGTGTGGCAAAAGTTTGAAAGTTCGTGTAAAAAAGTGTATCTTCGCGGTTAAAAGTGAGCGATATTCGCTGTTTCACAGCAAGTTAAACTATAAAACCCCACAAGATGAAGCGAACAATAATATCACAACTAAAAAAATGGAAGGAGAACCCTTTCCGCAAACCTCTCATTCTTACAGGAGCACGACAGGTAGGAAAGACATATATCTTGAAAGAATTTGGAGCGCAAGAATATGAAAACGTGGCATACATCAACTGCGACGGCAACTCAGAGATTGCCGACATCTTTGCCGACGACTACGACATGCGACGCGTGCTCATGGTCATTGGAGCCATAAGCAAACAACCCATCATGGCAGGCAAAACGCTTATTATCCTTGATGAGATACAAGAGCTGCGCAAGGGCATAACGTCATTAAAATATTTCTGTGAGAATGCGCCCGAATATCACGTTGCAGTGGCGGGCTCTCTCCTTGGCGTCGCCATGCACCAAGGCGAGTCAGCACCTGTGGGCAAAGTTGACATTCTGCGCCTGTTCCCCATGACGTTTGAAGAATTTCTCATGGCAAAAGGCGACGACCAACTGCTACAGATTTTAAGGAGCAAAGATTGGAAAACCATAACAATGCTGCATGAGAGCCTCACAAAAGCGTTAAGAGAATATTACTTCGTTGGAGGCATGCCTGAAGCCGTTAAGACCTATCTCGCCACCAACGATGCCAACGCTGTGCGCACGGTGCAAGACAACATTCTCTTTGTATACCGCAGCGACATGTCGAAGCATGTCAGCCCCAACGAGGCAACCCGCATAAGCATGGTGTGGCAATCGGTGCCGTCGCAGCTTGCGAAAGAGAACAAAAAGTTTATATATGGTGCGGTGAGAGAAGGGGCACGCGCCAAAGATTTTGAAATGGCCATACAGTGGCTCGTTGATGCCGGACTGGTATATCGCATTTCAAGGGTAAGAGATGTAGGCATGCCTCTCAAGTTTTACGAAGACTTGACGGCGTTCAAGCTGTTTCTTCTCGATGTCGGTTTATTGGGCGCTCTGAGCGAGATGGAACCGTCGCAGATGCTTATCTCAAACAAGGCTATGACAGAGAGTAAGGGAGCCTTCACCGAAAACTACGTCCTGTGTCAGCTCATGAACATGGAGAACATGCATGTCTATTATTTCAGCAGAGACGACTCGCGCCTGGAGATCGATTTCCTCACGCAGCACCACGGCACCATAACGCCCGTTGAGGTGAAAGCTGAGGAAAACCTTCGCTCCAAGTCGCTCCGCACTTTCGTTGAAGCACATAACGGCATGAAAGGTCTTCGCTTCTCCATGTCACCATATAAAGACCAAGAGTGGATGACCAATGTTCCTCTCTATGCCGCAGGGGTGGAATGATGATTATTTGCTGGAAAACCGAGGAAAGACAGGATTAAATGTGTAATTTTGCAGAACGCAACGAATAATGCTCTGCAAAAGAGCTTTGAGATAAAAAAGAACAATGAGATATGTAGATGTCATCTTGCCGCTGCCGCTCGACGGACTGTTCACCTACACCTTGCCCGACGCTTTGGAGGACAAGGTGCAGGCGGGCATGCGCGTGCTCGTGCCGTTAGGACGGTCGAAGACATACACCGCCATGGTGCTGCGACTGCACGACCAGGAGCCGGCGTTCAAGACCCGTGAGGTGCTGCAGGTGCTCGACACACAACCCATGCTGCTCGCGGAGCAGATGCGTCTGTGGCAGTGGGTTGCCGACTATTATATGTCGCCTTTAGGCGATGTGTTCAAGACGGCGCTGCCACCAGGACTGAAGTCGGAGGATGGCTACCGCCCACGCAAGGAGACGTATGTGGCGCTGGGCGAGAACTATCGCTCGGAACAGGCGCTCCACATTGCGCTCTCCATGCTGCGCAAGGGCTTGAAGCAGCACCAGACGTTCATAACCTATCTCTCGCTGAGCCATTGGGACACCATTGAAGGCACATCGACCGCGGAGCCTGTGGTGGAGATAACGAAGGAGGAGCTCATGAACGAGAGCCACTGCTCGGCGGCGGTGCTCAAGGCGCTGCTCGACCGCAAGCTGCTCTACACCTACGAGCGCGAGGTCGGCCGACTGAACGATGGCGGCGAGGAGCACCGCGAGAACATAAAACGCCTCAACGACGCACAAGAAGATGCCTACAACAAGATTGTGGTGCAGATGATGCGCAAGAACGTGGTGTTGCTGCACGGCGTGACATCGAGCGGAAAGACAGAGATCTACATTCACCTCATAGACAAGGCGTTGAGCGAGGGCAAGCAGGTGCTCTACCTGCTGCCCGAGATTGCGCTCACGGTGCAGACGACTACGCGCCTGAGGCATGTGTTTGGCGACCGTCTGGGCATCTACCACTCAAAATATTCGGATGCCGAGCGTGTGGAGATTTGGAAGAAGCAGCTCTCTGACACGCCCTATGACATAATTCTCGGTGCCCGCTCGGCTGTGTGGCTGCCGTTCCAACGGTTAGGACTGGTGATCATTGACGAGGAGCACGAGTCGTCGTTCAAGCAGCAGGACCCTGCCCCACGCTACCACGCACGGTCGGCTGCCATTGTGCTGGCTTCGATGTATGGGGCGAAGACGCTGCTCGGCACCGCCACACCATCGGCGGAGAGCTACTATAACGCCACCACGGGCAAGTATGGCTTGGTGAAGCTCACCACACGCTACAAGGGCATTGAGCTGCCAGAGATAAGGGTGGTGAACGTGAAGGATCTGCGCCACCGCAAGATCATGCGCGGGCCGTTCTCGCCCGACCTGTTGGCTGCCATGCGACAGGCGCTGGACGAGAAAAAACAGGTCATCTTGTTCCAAAACCGAAGGGGCTTCGCGCCGATGGTTGAGTGTAACGTGTGCGGATGGGTGCCTAAATGTAAAAACTGTGACGTCAGCCTGACGCTGCACAAGAACACGAACCTGATGACCTGCCACTATTGTGGCTACACTTACGCCGTGCCAAAGATGTGTCCCAACTGTGAGAGCACGGATCTGAGAAGCCGCGGTTTCGGAACGGAGAAGATTGAAGACCTGATAAGCGAACTGTTTCCTGAGGCACGCGTGGCACGAATGGACCTCGACACCACCCGCACGCGCAACGCCTACGAACGACTGATAGGCGAGTTTTCGGCAGGAAAGACCGACATTCTTATCGGCACGCAGATGATAAGCAAGGGGCTCGACTTTGACAACGTGAGCGTGGTGGGCATACTGGATGCCGACTCGATGCTCAACTATCCCGACTTCCGTGCCTATGAGCACGCTTTCATGATGATGGCTCAGGTGAGCGGACGAGCAGGACGCAAGGGGCAGCGCGGACTGGTGCTCTTGCAGACGAAGAACGCTGATCTGCCGGTCATTGACCAGGTGGTGAGAAACGACTATGAGGGTTTCTTCCAGGTGCTGATGGAGGAGCGCCAGCTCTTCCACTATCCCCCGTTCTACCATCTCGTCTATGTGTTCATGAAGCATCGCGACGACCACACGGTAGAGTCGGCATCAATAGAGCTGGCCGGCCGTCTGCGATCCTTCCTCGGCACACGCATTCTCGGTCCCGACAAGCCCGCCGTGGCTCGCGTGAAGGAGCTGAACATTCGCAAGATTGTGATAAAACTGGAGAACCAGATAGACCTCGCAAAGGTGCGCCTGTGCCTGAAACAGCAACAGGCAGAGCTGATGAAAGACAAGCGCTATGGTGCCTTACAGGTCTACTATGATGTGGACCCGCTATAAGAAAGGGAGGGATGTTGCCCAGACAGCAACATCCCTCCCTTTCATAATTTCTATTTCCACACAGGCACAACGTCTATACTCAAGCCATCGTGGTCTATGGTGCGCTGTTGGTTGTAAGTCACAATTGTGCAGTTCTTACAACCCGTATAACAGGACGCTGCCACAAGACCCTCCACTTCACGACTGAGGTTGTTGTCGTCAAGTTGCCAGCAAACCTGTATGAGTTGCTCAACATGATCGGCCTTCACAACAACAAAATCACATTCTACCGTCTCGTTAAAATAGAACACCTGGGCTTCCTCTCCAAGGTCTCGCTCCAACATCATGTAGACAATGTTTTCAAGCGCCTTGCCCTCATCATCGCTTTGCGGTAAGAGAATGGCGTTGCGCATGGCAAAGTCGGCAATGTAATATTTTGCAGGCGAGAGGTTCTGCTTCACTATCGATTGTGTGTACTTGGGCACCTTACGCAGCAAGAAGATGTTGCAGGCATAGTCGAGCCATTGATACAGAGAGTCTTTAGAGACACGCATGCCTTGCGATTTCAGTTCATTGTAAATATTGTTCACGCTTGTGGGCTTCGTGATGTTGTTCATGACGCGCTTCAAGAAATAGCGCACCACCGATGGCGAAGCCGAGATGCCATAATGTTCTATCATATCGCGGAACAACATGGTGTTGAAGTAAGACTGAAGAATCTTTATCTTTTCTGTTGCCACATCAGCAAGCACCACCTGCGGGAAGCCGCCCTCCTTACAATAATGCTTAAACTCGCTTGCCAGCACAGCAGCCCCATCCTCCGTAAACCGGTTTGCCTTAACATCCTTAAAATCAAGATATTCGTCAAAGCTAAGAGGATACTCACGATATTCGTCTGGCCAACCACGAAGAGCCGACGCCATTTCGCCAGACAGCATCTTTGCCGTGCTGCCTGTTATGTAGATGTGTTTGCAATAGTTCTTGAAAACACGCAGCACGAAGAGTTCCCAACCCTCTATGAGCTGTATCTCGTCAAAAAACATATAGACATCCTTTAACGGTTGGGTCGGGTACATCTCGCGATAAGCTTGAAGAATGTCATCAAAGTCGGCTGTCTGCATTGAAACAAAGCGTTCATCGTCGAACCCGATATATAATATTTGCTCTGGTCGAACACCGCTTTGGAGCAAACGGTTAACGGTGAGAGAAAGAAGTGACGACTTGCCGCAACGACGTATGCCGGTCACGGTGACGATGCAATCTTTGTTTATAGGCAGATGCTGCTTTCTGTCTTTTAAGCGTAACGGCAACTCCTCCTGATGAAGAGCTATAACCGATTGAAAAATGCTGCGTAGTTGCATATTGCTCGTTGTTTGATTCAACTGCAAAGATAATACATTTCCTTCTGAAAAGGAAAGAAATCAAGAAAAGTTTCCTTCTGAGAAGGAAAGATTTTGAAAAAGTTTCCTTTTCAGAAGGAAAGGCTGCTATTCTGTCGGGTTGTTCATGTCCTCAAGCAAACCCATATCCTCAAGCCGCTGCTTCAGTTTGCCAAGCAACGACTTGCCCCATGTTGTGCGTTGGCGGTCTGCCACGTCGGCATTTGAGGTTGAAGATTGTGCAGCGCTTGATGGTTCATTGTCATGGGATGATGCTCCATAGGCTGAACCGTCGGCTGATGCTGCATGAGCAGAACCATCGGTTTGTTCTGTGTTGGTTGAGGGGTAGTTTTCAGAAACATTGGTTTCATCGGAAGGAGCTGTCGATGAAGAGCTGTCATGAGCATCGCCTTCCTTATTATATGTGTTCGCCTTATCGTTTTTGTCTTCCCTATCTTCTTCGTCCACATTATTATATATGTCGTCTGAGGCGGTAGCTGCTGACGAAGAACTAAAACTGTCGGGGCCTGTCGTTGCTTCATGTCCGGCAACGGGTTGTTCTACAGCAGGCTGCCCGGCAGAAGGCCGTTCTGTGTCGAGCCGTTCAGAATAGGGATGCTCACCAACAGATTGCTCGGCATCGGGCTGCTCCCCAACGGGCTGTTTGGCTTGCGAAAGAAATATCCAGTTGTTCTTCTTCAACGGCTTATAGAGCTTTGCAATGAGGGCGCTGTAATATTCCTCCTCGTGCGACCTGCTCTCTTCATTATAGAGTTTTGAGCCAAAGCCGTCGTCGAAACCCGTGGCGAGAATGGTGACCTTGGCATCGTCTTCGAGCGTGTTGTCTTCTGACACGCCCCAGATGACATCAATGTCAGGGTTGAGGGCATCCATGAACGCATCGATCTCGTTCATCTCGTTAACATGAAGCGGCGATTTCTCGCTGGTGTAGATGTTGAACAAAATGCGCTTGGCCTTGCTTATGTCGTTGCCATAGAGCAGCGGCGAGTCGAGAGCGTCGACGATGGCTTTCTCCACACGGCGCTCGCCGCTGGCACGCCCCATGGCCATAATGGCACCTCCACCGCTGCGCATGGTCGACTCCACGTCCTTGAAGTCGAGGTTGATGTCGCCCTCAATGGTTATCAGCTCCGAAATGCTCTTGGTGGCATTGCACAATATCTGGTCGGCACGGCGGAACGACTCCTTGACCGTGATGTCAGAGTCGGCATAGATGTCGCAGATGCGCTCATTGTTAACAATAAGAATGGCGTCAACGTTCTTGCGCATCTCCTCCACGCCCTTCAGCGCCTTCACAATTTTCCGTTTCTTCTCAAAGTAGAACGGTATGGTGACGATGCCGATGGTGAGCAACCCCATGCTCTTAGCCACGCCAGCCACCACGGGCGCAGCACCCGTGCCTGTGCCGCCACCCATGCCCGCCGTGACAAACACCATCTGTGTGCCGTCGGTGAAGAGTTGCTTGATCTCTTCAAGATGGCTCTGGGCCGCCTTGCGTCCCTCCTCAGGATTGCCTCCCGCACCAAGGCTGCCGATGGGCAGCTTCACAGGGATGGGCGACCTTGAGAGCGACTTGCTGTCGGTGTTGCACACGGCAAAGTTGACGTCGACGATGCCCTCGTCATACATGTTGCGCACAGCGTTGCAGCCGCCACCACCCACACCGACAACCTTAATCAGTCCGTGGGTCTTGTCTTCCACGGGACCAAAGTCGATGGCGGGCCTGTGCACAGGCTGCCCGGCAGAGGACTTGTGCGTGGTTTCTGCGGCGGGCTGTTCCTTGTCGGCGGCAAAAGAGATAGGGGCGTTGCCGTCTTGAGTATCGAAAACGTTTATCATATCTTCCATTTTTTCTTTAGCTGAGTGGGGGCATTTGTCTTATAAGCTTGTTTTATAAGCCTGTTTTATAAGCTTGCTTGAACGCTTCGCTTGGGTGCTGCTTAGGTGCAGCTTATCCTAAAACAATGCAAAGATAACAATGTGTTTCCAAACAACCAACTTTTCGCAAGCCTTGCAGAAAAGAACGAAAAACGTGTCTTCGTTTTGTCGGTTGAAACAATTGTCTTACTTTTGCAAACAGATTTTACGCGATGGCAGAAGAAAACACAGACATGAAGCAGATGGCAGCAACGGTTCGCCAATTGGTGAACCAGATGATTGCTAACGGACGCGCCGACTTAGCGCTTCAAGCCATCGGCATGTCCAACCTCGAACTGCTTCGGCTGGAAGCGGCACGGGCACAGCTTAGCCGACTGCTCATAACATCCGATTACCGTTTTCTGCTCCCCGACTATGGCAACAAGGAGGTCGAGATGTCACCCATACACAAAGCTCTCTATCTGCTGTTTCTTAATCATCCCGACGGCATAGAGTCGAAGCACCTGTCTGATCATCGTGACGAGCTACTCTCAATATACATGCGCGTGTCGTCATGGCTCGACATCGACAAGGTGCACGATGTGGTTGACCGACTGGTTGACCCGCTCGACAACGCCTTCAACGAGAAGTGTTCACGCATAAAAGCAGCCTTCGCAGCCATCATGGACGACTATTCGGCTGCCTATTATGCCATCTCGGGTCATAAGCTGCGACATATCTCGGCCTCATCGAGGGTGTGGTATGAACGCAAGAAGATCATAACGCTGCCTCGCGAGCTGGTGGTGTGGGAAGAGAAACGGTGATGCGCCAACGGCACGAAAGAAAGAATAAGTGACGCCAAAAAAACAACTTGGTACGATTTGAGAGAAATACATATCCTATAAAGATGGTATCTGCTTTATCTTTTTGGCTCTTTTCCTCCCTCTCATCGGTCGTGTAGCCCGCTACACTCCCTCTTCGAGTGAGAAAAATAGCTCAAAAATATAAAGCTCAAATCATACCAATTTATTTTTTTACCGTCACTAAAAAGCTGACAATTTGTTTTTCTGATATTTTATTTGTATTTTTGTAAAAAGAAAACCATTATGGAAGCAACATATCTCGATTACATCGTGCGCCTCACCCTCGCCCTTGTGCTTGGTGGCGCCATAGGCATAGAGCGTGAATACAGAGCCAAGGAGGCAGGCTTTCGCACCCACTTTCTTGTGGCCTTGGGCAGCGCGTTGTTTTGCGTCGTCTCACAGTTTGGCTTTGGCATAGACCTCAAAGACTCGTCGCGTGTGGCAGCGCAGGTGGTGTCGGGAATAGGCTTCCTTGGAGCAGGCACCATCATCTTCCAGAAGAACGTGGTGCGCGGACTGACCACGGCGGCTGGCCTATGGGTCACGGCAGCCATTGGCCTGGCTTGCGGCACCGGCATGTTCGTGGCTGCAACCATTGCCACCGTCATGGTGCTGCTCGGCCTTGAGGTCATCAACGCCATCATCCCACAGCTGGGCATGTCGACCGTGGAGCTATCGTTCTCTGCAACGTCGACAGAGAGCGTGCGCGAGTTTATTGCCCACATGAGACACGACGGCATGGACGTGCAGTTGTATGAGCTCAAGGAACGCCGCACATCAAAGGGCGAGTTTTTTGAGGTCAACATTCAGCTTAAGGTGAAGCGCGGCACCACCGACAACCTACGCGTCATCGACTATATGGACCAGTTCACCGACGTGCGCATATCGGCGGTGGAGGGATAGAGATGAACATCAAATAAATCACTCCTCCTCTTTTGTAAACAATTTCGAAAAATCACCAATTATAGGTGTTCCACCATACTTGCCTTCAAGATAGTCTTTCTCAAAAGGAGCATTGTTTCTCACCTTATATTCTGAAAGAGAGAAAAGTCTGGTAGCGCCATATACATCCTTCTGAGTGAACCACACTTGGTCTCTACGCAGGATCTTTGCGCTTAGAAGATTGGTGTCATGAAGAGTGAAAATAAGTTGGGCATGATTGGGATTGGTCTTCTTCGAATTGAACAATTCTATTATCTTGCCCGTCAACATCGGATGCATCTTGCTGTCTATCTCATCTATAACCAAACGCTTTCCTTTCTCTAAAGCATCAATGATTGGATAAGCCAACTGAAAATACTTAACAGTGCCTTCCGACTCATTGTCTGCAAAGGGAAACGAAACGGTTTGCACCTCTCTTCCATCATCGTCATATTGTACATGACTGCTCACGACCTCATCATTTACCTTGTAGATATCTTCTATTCCCAAATCGGCAAATTGCGAAAAGGTTACAATAAGCTTACGCATCTTAGGGTCGTCAAGCTTGATAGCTGCACGTTTCCACATAAGCTCATCATCATGGCTTGTAATAACCGATGTGTCGGTCAACCAATTAACAATGCTTACAGCTGTCTCGTCATTAAACTGAGCAGCAACAGAAACAAGCAAGGCATTGTCGCGTACCATCTTATTGGTAACAAGATTGCGCATTATGGCACACGAAGGATGGACATTGTATGTAGAGTCCTCACGAAAAAGCAGCTCCACTTCCTTTGCACGCTTCTTGTTGTTTCTTCGATATAACCACTCCTTATGCACTTTTTTGCTGTCTATCTCGCATCCATAACGGTAAATGTAAGCATCATGGCAAAACACAATTTCAAAAAGAGACGGCTCATGGGCTGTCTTTACATTGAGCATGAAGCTCTCCACATTCAGAGCCTCACCAGCTTGCAACTCTTTCATCGAATTGATGACAAGCCATTTGAATGTTGACAACGCTTTGGCAAAATTTGATTTGCCTGATGCGTTGGCACCATATATGGCTGCTCCATGAAGAATTGCAGGTAATGCATCGTCCATTTCGGCCATGGAATCGGCATCAGCTATCGCTGTTTCTTTAAGGTTGGTGGCTACCAGCGAAAGCGTAGAAAGTTCTTTAAACGACAAAAAGTTGCCTACTGAAAATTGCACAATCATAAAGATAACCCTATTATTTGTAATATTTTTGCAAATATAAGAGTTTTCTTTCAAAAACACAAGAGTTTAGCCTATAATTATTTTATCTGCAACAACTTTTGTTTAGAAAAAAACATAACAACATTGTCCCATTTAACCCAAATCGGTCATTAGGCCGTTTTTATGTCGTTTTTTATAACTGCTTGCAGTCTTTTGGTTTTTATAAGTTGTCTTTTGCTTGTTTTTAATTCGCAATAGCTCGCTATTACTCATTAAAAGCCAAACAAAATCCACTCTTCTAAAAATCCAAAATCCAAGCAAGCCCTAACGACCGATTTGGGTTTAAAAAACAAACAAGCCAAAGGGTGTGGCAAGAGGTGCCGACCCTTTGGCTTGGTGCGTTATGGACAGTTTTTAAACGATGCGCCTTATCCGTAGATAATGTTGCCGTTCTCGTCGCGGTTCTCGTCGACGAACGACTTGTTATATTGCGTCATTCCGCGGAGCGACATACCCATGTTAGAGAAGCCGCCGTCATGGAAGAGGGTCTGCATGGTGACCTTGCGGGTGAGGTCGGAGAACATCACGACGCAATAGTCGGCACACTCGTCGGCAGAAGCGTTGCCTAAGGGCGACATGCGGTCAGAGAAGTCGTAGAGACCGTCGAAGCCCTTGATGCCGCTGCCTGCGGTGGTGAATGTGGGCGACTGAGAGATGGTGTTTATGCGCACGCCCTTCTCGCGGCCGTAGATATAGCCGAAGCTGCGGGCAATCGACTCGAGCAGCGACTTGGCGTCTGCCATGTCGTTGTAGCCGAAGAATGTGCGGTGCGATGCCACATAGGTGAGAGCCAGCACCGAGGCACCCTCGTTCAGGGCGTCGAGCTTCTTTGCCACCTGAAGCATCTTATGGAACGAGATGGCCGAGATGTCGAGCGTCTTGTCCAAGAAACCGTAGTCGAGGTCATCGTATGTGCGTTTCTTACGCATGTTCATGCTCATGGCGCATGAGTGGAGCACGAAGTCGATCTTTCCACCCAGAGCCTCCTGTGCCTGAACAAACAGGTTGTTGAGATCCTCCACCGATGTCGCATCAGCAGGGATGACGGTAGCGCCGGTCTTCTTTGACAGCTCGTCGATGGTACCCATGCGACAAGCCACAGCCGTGTTTGTCAGCACGATCTGTGCACCTTCCTCAACGGCACGTTCTGCCACTTTCCATGCTATGGATGCGTCGTTCAATGCGCCGAAGATTATACCGCGCTTTCCTTTCAATAAATTAAAAGACATAAATTTTCTTTCTTGTGATTATTAATTGAGCCAGCGTTTTTAGGCAGCGACTCAGTAGAATTTATTATTTCTGCATGCAAAGGTACAAATTTTTGCACACTTACGGGCATAAATGTGCAAAAACATAGTCCTTTCACGGTTCTTTCTTGATTTAAGCCATTATGCCGAATGGGGCTTTCCGCCTTTTTTACATGCTAAGGGCCTTCGCCATGATGCCAAGAAAGGCTTTTTGTCAAAACGGAAACAGGGAAGCGCCGTGACCTTAAGAAAAAGGTTGGGCGTTCCCCTGTTTTCGTTTTTTATTTATACTATTCAAGTGTCGCTTGTCTTTGAAAAGCGAAACATGCGTAATTTAGAAATGGATGTCGAGACCCACGCCGAAGACGTTGTTGTTGCGGGTATAGTCTGACGAGTAGTTGATGCTTGTCTGAGCGTTGAGAGCCACGCTCTCGCTGGTCTTCTTGTGATCGTAGAAGGTGTGGAAGTAGGCCACGTTGAGATCCATCTTCTTGTTGATGTGGTAAACACCGCCGACAGCTACCGAGTTGGAGCTAACCACAAACGACTTGTCGTCCATATACTCGTCTGACACGCCATAGCTGGTGTTCTGCCAACCTGTGCTGACGGTAAACTTCTTGTTGAGGTCATACTCGACACCGGCGTTATACTCGAACGTGCCGCGGTCAAGCTCCTTGTTACGGTTGTTATAAGAGGTGGCGTTCTTGTCGTCGAACCAGTGGAAGCCCACGTTTATGCGCAGAGCGTCGACGGGCTTGTAGCCTACACCCAGAGCGAGGTAAGAGGGAATGTCGCCAGCAATCTTCTTGCCGTCCTCATACTCGCCAATGGCGCCCTGGAGCTTGGTGTCAAACTGCTGCTTGAGCTGTGCCATGGCACCCTGAATGAGCGGGTTGCCAAGGATGGCTGTGGCTGTGGCGGCAGGAACATGGAGCTGCTCGGTGTAAGCAGCATGCAGGTTGTCGGCGAGGGCACCGATAGAGGGAGCCTTGTTTACCGACTTGTTCTTAAGGCGCATGCGGGTCTTGAACTCATACTTGGCAGCAAAGTTCCAACGGCCTGCCTTGAAGTCGACGCCGATGATTGGTGTAAAGCCCAGACCTGTCTGGTCGCAGCTCAGCTCAATGTTGGCAGCATCGGGCTTTGTGGGGTCGAGCACCTTGTAGAGGGGCATGTTGCCGACCTTTATGTCCTCAACATATCCGTAATAGTTGCACGAAGCATAAACGGTGCGCAAGCCGGCGAAGGCGCTGAAATGGTCGTTAAACTTATAGGCAGCACCTATAGACAGACCATAATAATATTGGCGGCCGTGCATGTAGCTGTTGTAAGAATAGCTACCCTTGCTTCCGAACATTTCGTCTTTAGAGAACACCTGTGCAGGCAGACCTGCTGCATGACCCACCTGGTCAACGGCTCCTGCAAGAGCGCAGGCACCCATGGCTGTCTCGGCTACGATCTTCTCAAACGAACCCAGTCCGTTGTCGAACGTACATTTGCCGCCACCGCCAATGAGGTTGAAATTGGCCTGGAACGACCAATTGCCCTTGTTGTAAGCATACTGAAGAGAGGGAATTACGGGAGCAAAAGCCTTGCCCTTAAATTCGCGGGGAGTAATGGGAGCGTTCACGTTGTTTGTGAACAGCGCATAATCGTTCTTGATGACGCGGTCTTGGTAGGCCAACTGCCAGTTGAGGGCAAGATGATGACCTTCGCCCAAGAATGCCACACCGGCAGGGTTGAAATAAACACCGTCTATCGCTATCGATGCCTCACGGCTCATCATACGGTTGAAAGCAATGTGCTGATTTGTGTTTGTCAGCAAGCCTCCTGCCAACATGTTGCTGCCCTGTGACAACGCTATTGCCAGGCAGACCATTTTAAATTTATTCATCCTTTTTTTGTCAAATTATCTTTAAATTGGTTGCAAAGGTATATAGATTGTTACGTTTTACCTATTCCACGCCTCTCCTTTTAGCTTATATTAACAAATAAGCACAACGTTTCTGCACAAACCGTTTGCTTTGTGCAGAAATTTGGATGAAGAAACGAGAACAATTGACAAAAATCAAGAGCTTAAAAACAAGCGGAAAAAGGCTGTAAAACAAAGAAAAACAATGGCTGTTGTTTTATGAAAACAAGGCTATTGGTTAAGGAATAGAAGGCTATTGTTTAAGGAGAATAAGGCTATTGTTTAAGGGAAACAATGGTTATAGTTTTATGAAAGCATTGTGTTTGTCATGTCAAAGAAGCATGATTGTCATCGTACCCCGACCGAGGTACACATGTACCCCGACCGAGGTACGCATGTACTCCGACCGAGGTCAGGGCAGACGCATCAAAATTATTCGGATAAAAACTGCAACATTTTAAATTGTAA
>OQVT01000003.1_pt1 | contig 65940 bp, 73 predicted proteins | sample 1691561 | NCBI WGS metagenome assembly OQVT01 (sample SAMN03418260, study PRJEB22391) | human gut metagenome | biome: human-gut; feature: organic feature; material: feces | host: Homo sapiens | place: Tanzania | collected 2013-01 | reverse complement strand
TTGGCAACCCTGCGGCATAGAAAACGACAAAGTACGGCTGAACAGCAGTCGGGCTGACCGGGGAGTGATCATATGGATATTCAAAACAAGATTGACTTTTTATTAGAGCGTGTACAGAAGCAGACGCCGAATGCGGATGTGAATAAAATTCGTCGCGCATATGAGTGTGCCAACAAGGCACACGATGGACAGAAGCGGAAAAATGGTGATCCATATATTATTCATCCGGTCTCTGTTGCGGAAATCATTGTAGAGATGGGATTGGATACCGATTCCATTTGTGCAGGTTTGCTGCACGACTGCATTGAGGACACCGCGTTTGGATATGACCAGATTAAGGAGCAGTTCGGTGAATCGGTCGCTGATTTGGTCAATGGCGTCACACGACTGGGCCGGCTGCACTATTCCAAGGAACAGGAGCAGGTCGAAGATCTGCGCAAGATGCTGATTGCGATGGCGAAGGATATCCGCGTCATTTTGATTAAATTGGCAGACCGCCTGCACAATATGCGCACCATGCAGTACATGAAGGTGGAAAAACAGCGCTCCAAGTCTCTGGAGACCATGGAAATCTATGCGCCGATTGCACACCGCTTGGGCATGCAGCGCGTCAAGTGGGAGCTGGAAGATCTGTCGCTGAAATATCTTGATCCGGTCGGATACAAGGAAATTGTGGATGGCTTGGAGCGTCAGCGTCCGGAGCTGGAAGAAATGCTCAACCGCATCAAAAAGACCATCAATGGAAAGCTGGACGAGAGCGGCATCAAAAATTCGATTTCTGCCCGCGTAAAGCATATTTACAGCATCTATCGTAAGATGTTCGAACAGAACAAGAGCATCAATGAGATTTATGATATTTGCGCTGTTCGCGTCATCGTAGAGTCTGTGGCGGACTGTTACAACGTGCTGGGCTATGTACATGATTTGTACAAACCGATTCCGGGACGTTTCAAAGACTATATTTCTACGCCAAAGCCGAACGGCTATCGCTCGCTGCACACAACGGTTATCGGCCGCTCCGGTGTGCCGTTTGAAGTGCAAATCCGCACAGAAGAAATGCACAAGATGGCAGAATACGGCATTGCGGCGCATTGGAAGTATAAAGAGCACCTGCAAAAGAGCAGCGGCGAGGAGACGTATGCGTGGATTCGGCAGCTGCTGGAAGCACAGCAGGATACAGAGGCTGAGGACTTTATCAAACACATCAAGGTTGATTTGTTTGCAGATGAAGTGTTTGTCTTTACGCCGCGCGGTGACGCAGTCAGCCTGCCGCTCGGTGCTACACCGATTGACTTTGCCTATGGCATCCATTCCGCCGTCGGCAACCGCATGACCGGATGTAAGGTCAACGGCCGCATTGCGCCCATCAACTATACACTGAGAAACGGCGATGTGGTCGAAGTGCTGACCTCCAAGGAGACGCATGGTCCGAAGCGCGATTGGCTGAAAATTGTCAAGACATCGGAAGCACGCAGCAAAATCAAGCAATGGTTTAAGAAAGAGTGCCGAGAAGAAAACATCGAGCAGGGACGTGCGGACTTGGAGCGGGAGCTGCGCTCCAGCCTGCTGTACAGCCATTTTATAGAGAAACCGGAAATTCAGGAAAAAGTTCTGGAAAAATTTGGCTATCCGAGTCTGGAAGAAATGTACAATGCGCTGGGCTATGGCGGCATTACCGTGACCAAGGTTCTCAACAAGGTGCGTGACGAGGTCATTCGTGCACGCAAGCAGGAGGAGAAGCAGAAACCGTTGAACGCGCGGCCGGTTCCGCATGGACGTTCAGATTCCGGTGTCATTGTGGAAGGACTGGACGATGTTGACTGTAAGGTAAAGTTTGCCCGATGCTGTACGCCGGTTCCGGGCGATGATATCATCGGCTATGTCACCCGCGGATTTGGTGTCTCTGTACACCGCAAAGACTGCATCAACGTCAAAAATGCCAATCCGGAGGATAAAAAGCGTTGGGTAAACGTCTACTGGGATGAGAGCCATGTGGAATCCAAGGAACGCTTCAGCACGGCAATTCAGATTTCTACCAATGACCGCACGGGTGTGATGAACGACGTGCTGCAAATGCTGGCGAACAATCACATCAACGTGAAGGACTTCAATGGCAAAACGTTGTCCGAAGGATACGGCATCATCAACATTGTCATCGCCGTCACCGGTCTGGCACAGCTGGACGCATTGACCAAAAAACTGCGCGGTCTGCGCGGTGTCATCAACGTCACGCGCCAGACGATGTAAGGAGGACGAACACGACAATGAAAGCCATATTACAGCGTGTGACACACGCAAAGGTGACCATTGACGGACAGGTATCCGGTGAAATTGGCACCGGATTCCTCGTCCTTCTCGGCGTTGCGCCGGAGGACACGCAGGAAGAAGCGTTATATCTGGCGAGAAAGATTGCCGGTCTGCGCGTCTTTACCGATGAAAACGATAAAATGAATCTGGCGCTTGCAGATGTCGGCGGCAGATTGCTGGTTGTCAGCCAATTTACACTGTATGCAGACTGCCGGAAGGGCAAGCGGCCCAATTTCACCAAGGCGGCGAAGGGCGAGCAGGCAAATGAGCTGTATGAATATTTCGTCAGCTGCTGCCGTGGTCTCGGCATTGAGACACAGACCGGCGCATTTGGCGCAGATATGAAGGTCGAGCTGCTCAACGATGGTCCGGTGACCATTCCGCTGGATACGGATGAGCTGATGCGAAAGAAATAAGAGGAAACAAAGTTATGCAAATCAAGCAATTTGTGGTGGGCGATGTCGCCACCAACTGTTATCTTGTCTGGGATGAGAAATCGCACGAGGGCGCCATTGTCGATCCGGGCGACTGCGCCGAGCAGCTCATACAGACCATACAGGAAGATCATGTGCAATTAAAATATATCCTGCTGACGCATGCGCACTTTGACCACATTCTTGCGGTCGGTGCGATTCAGCGTGCCACCGGCGCACAGGTCGTTGTGAGCAAGAAGGATGAATATTTGCTGGATGCCAATGCGGCACTCTCGCCGTTTGGTGCGTATGGCAGACAGCTTATGCGCCGCTTTGACTTCCCAGGCGCAGATATTTGGGCAGAAGAAGGCACCAGTGTGACATTCGGCGGCATGACGGCGACATATTACAGCACGCCGGGACATACGCCGGGTTCGTGTGTCATTCGTCTGGATGACGCTGTGCTGTTCACCGGAGATACCCTGTTCCGCGAAAACTGCGGCAGAACCGATCTGCCGGGCGGAAACTGGAATGACATGCTGCGCTCGCTCAAGAAACTGCACGACATGCCGGGCGACTACCGCGTGCTTCCGGGGCATGAAGGACTGTCTACATTGGAGCATGAGCGCCAACACAACCCGTATATGGCAGAGGCAGTGAATCGATGATTTATACCATGCAGGGTCTGGAAAATGACCATCCGATTCGAGAAATGCTGTTCAACCTGCTGCCGACAGAAATTCCCGAGCGCGCGGACATCGCGCCGGAGGGCGCAGACGCACTGGGCGTTGTCGTAGAGCAGGCGGGTGCGGAAAACCGCATTCGCGTGTGCTGCGTGCGCGGCGGGAAACAGATATGCGCGGAAAAACGTGCACCGATTTCAGACGATGCCGAGCAGACCAAGCGTGTCCGCACCCATGCGCTCAAGAGCGCAATTTTTGAGGCAGTCGAGCCGTTTTTGGATACAGCACCGGAGTGGGGCTCACTGACCGGTGTGCGTCCGGCGAAATTTGCCCGCAGTTTTATGGAACAGGGCTATACGCCGGCACAGGTGGCGAAGCTTATGACCGAGACATATCATGTCTCGGCGGCACGGCGTGCGCTGGCGATTCGTTCGGCAGGCATTGCCATGGATTTGAAGGAAAAAATCCGTGACAACGATATTTCGATTTATATTGGCATTCCGTTTTGCCCGTCCCGATGCAGCTATTGTTCGTTCGTCAGTCATTCCATTGAAAAGGCCGGCAAGCTGATGGAAGCATATTTGGATACCTTGTGCGGAGAAATTGCGCACACAGGTGAGATTCTCAAGCAGGCGGGACTGCGCATTGTCACGATTTATATTGGCGGCGGCACGCCGACTACGCTGTCGGCGGAGCAGATGGATCGCCTGCTGCACACCGTGCATCAGGCGTTCGATCTGCATGCATTGGAAGAATTTACCGTAGAGGCAGGACGGCCGGATACGATTACACGAGAAAAACTCACCGTGCTCAAAAAGTACGGCGTAGATCGCATTTCCATCAACCCGCAGTCCATGAATGATGCCGTGCTCGAAGGCATCGGACGCCATCACAGCGCACAGGATGTGCTGGATCGGTATCAAACAGCGCGGGAAGTTGGGTTCTCCGCCATTAATATGGACACCATTGCGGGCTTGGACGGGGACACGCCGGAAAGCTTTGCCCGCACGATAGATATGCTGCTGGAGCTGAATCCGGAAAACATCACCGTGCACACCTTGGCGGCAAAGCGCGGCGCGGATCAGCATGACCGCGCGCACAATGCGCAAAAGCAGGATGACGTGCGGCAGATGCTGGAAATTGCGTCTCAAAAGCTGACCGCAGCGGGATATGTGCCATACTATTTGTATCGGCAGAAGTTCATGGCGGGCGGCTTTGAAAATGTCGGCTGGTGCAAAATCGGATACGAATGCAAGTACAACGTCTACATGATGGAAGAACTGCAGACAATTGTTTCGCTCGGCGCAGGCGGTGTGACCAAGCTGCTGGGCACCGACGGCAGAAAAATCCGCCGCATCAGCAATCCGAAATACCCGTATGAATATAATGTTTCATTACAACGAATCAATGCCGGCAAGCAGGAAATTTTGAATTGGGCACAATCCCGCACTGCTTTGCCTAACTGAGGAAAGATACATGTTTCACGTCAAGATAAACGAGATTAACGAGCGCTGTCGGCGCGATCCGGCTGCATTTATCGAGGAATCCGAACGCAGTTATACCAATGTCATCGAGAGCATTGCGGACTGCATTTGTGAAAATCGGTATGACCGCACGATTTTGCTGCTGAACGGCCCGTCTTCCAGCGGCAAAACCACAACCTCTCACCGCATTCGGGACGCCATTGAGCGTCGGGGCATCTGTTCGTATGCCATTTCGATGGATGACTACTACTTGAGCCGTGACAGCTACATTGTCCCGAAGGACGAAGAAGGACACGACGATTTGGAATCTCCATTGTGTATGGATCTGCCTATGCTGAGTGAGCATCTGGCGGCGCTGGTGCGCGGCGAGACGATTGAAGTGCCGACCTATGATTTTATGCGTCATGTACGGACGGACGAGGTCAAGGAAGTGCAGTTGGAAAAGGGCGAAATTGCCGTGATAGAGGGCATTCACGCGCTCAATGATGTGCTGATGGAAAAGGTGCGTGAATCCTCCATTGCCGTCTATATGGCGGTGGGAACGCAGCTGGTGCTCGCAAACGACTGGCGTTTGGCGCCGCATGTGCTGCGGTTTGTGCGTCGGGCGATTCGGGATAAGAACTTCCGCGATGCGCCGATACCGGAGACCATTCACATGTGGCGGTCTGTGCGGCGCGGAGAGCGGCTGTACATTCGGCCGTATATCCCGTCTGCGGATTTTATCGTCAACACCTATCTTCCTTATGAGGGCTGTGTTTTGATGAACCAGCTCAAGCTGGACGCGGCGCCGTATCATCAGGAGATGATAGATGCAGGACTGAAAGACTTGGTGCGGGCGCTGGATCGGTTTGAAGAAATTTCTGATTTCAGCCTGATTCCGGACAATTCTATCATGCATGAGTTTATCGGATAAGAGAGGAGCATTTCTATGGACAAGAACAACTTTTTCGAAAAAGCAAAGGTGTCAGCAGAGATTTTGTCTGCCCGCACCGGTGTGACGGCGGCAAAGGCTGCGGATGCCGCAGGAAAGACCGCGGCAAGTGTTCTCAGCGCAACCAAACTGAATCTTCAGATTTTTGATCTCAACACGGAAGTCGAAATTTTGTACAAAGAAATCGGCAAAATGGTGTACAGCGAGCATCTCGGAAAGGAAGAAGATCCGGCGGTGCTGCAAATTAAGCTCCAGCTCATTGACGAGAAGCTTCAAAAAATCAGCGAACTGCAGGAACAGCTTCACGCAGAACGCAGCGAGGTATTTTGCCCGAACTGCGGCAAGCAGTGCAAGAAAGACGATGCATTTTGCAGCCATTGCGGCGCACAATTATAAGGCGCACACCATAACATTCGCTTCTAACGCCGCGTGACCGCTCATACCCTGTTCTCATAGGAGGACGGGCATGAAACGGAACAAGGCAAGCTATGTCGGCGGTGCTGCCGCACTGCTGGTTTCCAGTGTCACTGTAAAAATACTCGGTGCACTGTTCAAAATTCCTCTGACCAATCTCATCGGAGACAGCGGGATGGGACTGTTTGCATTCGCTATGCAGTTTTTCTCTCTGCTGTTTGTCATCTCTGCCGCAGGAATTCCTGCGGCAGAGGCGCATCTGGTATCGGAAGCACTGGCGTTCGGCAGACGGCAGCAGGCAAAGGCGATTGCCGTGCGTGCCGGAAACGTGTTTGCCGTGACGTCAGCCTTGCTGTCTCTGGCACTGGCCGGCGCAGCGCCGACTATATGCCGCGCCTTTGGACAGACCGAGGCCGTGCCGTGCCTGCTGACCATTGCACCGGCTGTATTTCTTGTGACGATAGAGGCGGTTTTGCGCGGCTGGTATCAAGGCACAGGCAATATGGTCCCGACTGCCGTCTCGCAGGTTGCAGAGGCAACGGGCAAGCTGACCGTTGGTTTGGCTGTGGCAGGGTATCTGCTGCGCGCAGGCTATGGTATAACCGGTGCAGCGGCAGGTGCCGTGTTCGGCGTGACCTGCGGCGAATTGCTCGCCGTATTGTATCTGATATGGCGTGTGCGGCGCGGTGTGATTCATATGCTGCGGCATCCGCCCGAACAGTCGAGCGATTTTTCTAAGCTCGTACAGCTTATGATTCCGGTTACCTTGGGAGCGGCCGTGATGACAATTTCCGGCTTCTTGGATATGGCTGTGGTATATCGGCGGCTGCCGGCAGCGGGATTTTCTGTGCAGGAAATCGTCGCGGCATATGGCGCGTATACCGGCATGGCGCTGACGCTGTTTAATTTGCCGCAGGCACTGTCCAATGCGGTGTCCGTCAGTGTGCTGCCTGTGCTCTCGGCAGCGCACGCGAAAGAGCGAACCAAACAAACCAAACAGCTGCTGTGGTCGTCCATGGGGTTGACGCTGCTTGTGTGTGTGCCGTGCGGAATTGGGCTGTTTGTACTGGCGCAGCCGTTGCTGCAGATTTTGTTTGCGTCTCATCCGCGCGGAATACAGACGGCAACGCCGCTGCTGCGTCTGCTGGGCATCGCAGAGCCGCTGGTGGGATTGTCAACGGTAACAGTCTCTGTTTTACAGGCATTTGGCAGACCGGATTTGTCGGTTTACGCGATGACAGCAGCCTGTTCGGCAAAATTCGCCGTGGGCTGCTATCTGGCAGGACAGCCGAATGTCAATATATTGGCACTTCCAATTGGAACACTGGTATGCTATGGTATTTTGCTGCTGATGAATCTCGGATTCATCGCACATGTACTGCGGCAAAAAAGATAGAACGGAAAGGAAATCATATCTCATGGATTTTGAATATAAAGAACAGTACCATTTTGAGGATTTGCTGCAGGTTATGCGGATTCTGCGCAGCGATGAGGGCTGTATGTGGGATCGCCAGCAAGACCATCACAGCATTCGCCGCGACTTCATTGAGGAGACATATGAGGTCTGTGAGGCGATTGACAACGAAGATGTTGAGCTGCTCAAAGAGGAACTGGGAGATGTCCTGTTTCAGGTGGTCTTTCACACGACAATAGAAGAAGAGCAAGGACATTTTGATATCAATGATGTCATTGACGGCATTTGCAAAAAGATGATTTATCGGCATCCGCACGTGTTCAAGGACGTAAAAGTTCATTCAACACAGGATATTTTGAACAACTGGGATGATCTCAAAAAGACAGAAAAACACCAGCGCAGTGTAACCGATACGATGGATAGTGTGGCGCGGACGCTTCCAGCGCTGATTCGCGCCGAAAAGGTCATGAAGAAGGCGGAAAAGGTTGGATTTGAGTGGGCAAGCGTAGATGACGCACTGGACAAAGTGCAGGAAGAGCTGGACGAAGTGCGCCGTGCCGAACAGGGAGACGGTGATTTTCCGGAGGAAATCGGCGATTTGCTGTTTGCGGCGGTAAAAGTGGCGAAATTTGCAAAGACCGATCCGGAAGAAGCACTCAACCACACAACAGAAAAGTTTATTCACCGGTTCTCTCATGTAGAAGCGGGAGCGGCTGCACAGGGGAAGCAGGTCGGAGATTTGACGCTTAACGAAATGCTGGCACTGTGGGAAGAGAGTAAAAAAGATGAACAAGAACGAATTGATTGATCGCGTTACGGAGCGCACGGGGCTGCGAAAGAAGGACGTGAGTATGGTCACGGCAGCTGTGTTTGGCTGCATTGCGGATGCGCTGGCGCAAGAGGAAAAAGTAACCATTGCCGGATTTGGTGTGATGGAACTGCGCCATCGCGCCGCAAGAAAGGGACATTTGCCGATTGACCAACGGGAGGTTGACATTCCGGCAGCCAAAATTCCGGTGTTCCGCCCGTCAAAACAGTTAAAGGAGAAAGTAAACGCATGAGACTGGACAAATATTTGAAGGTTTCCCGCTTGATTAAGCGCAGAACCATCGCAAACGAAGCGTGTGACAACGACCGCATTTTGGTCAACGGAAAGCAGGCAAAGGCGTCGTATCAGGTAAAAGTCGGTGATGTTATTGAAATCACCTTTGGACAGAGAACGCTGAAAGTAGAAGTTCTCAACATCGCGGAGCACGTGCTCAAAAACGATGCTTCGGCGCTGTATCGAGAGATTCCCTAAATTTCTGTATATTACAGGCCCCCGACACATACAGTATGTCGGGGGCTTTTGTGTATACAGACAGGAGGGAAGGCATATGGAGCGCAGTACCGCGGAAAAACAGAGCTTGCCGCATGGAATTTCTTTGCAGGACAGAAAGAAGCTTTCGGTCTCCGGTGTCAGCGATGTTGCCAATTTTGACGAAAACCAAATCATTATCGTGACACAGCAGGGGACGCTGTTTGTGCGCGGCGGAGACCTGCATGTGGATCAACTCAACTTAGATGCCGGTGAGCTGCGCATTTCCGGCCGCATTGACTGCATGGAGTACGATGACGGCGGCGCAGCCGGCGGATTTTTGCGCAGGCTGTTTCAATGAGCGGTGCAGAGGAGAGTGTGGTGTGCGCACAGCTGGATGGAATTTTCGCCGCCTGTGCGTGCGGTCTGGTGCTCGGCGTGCTGTACGATGTGTGCTGGCTACTTCGGCAGCACCGGCGCCGCGCCGGACTGACGTTTCTTTTGGATGTATTGTTTTCCATGGCATGCTGCGCGGTGCTGTTTGTGCTGTCTGTCGGCATTTTTCAGCAGCGCATGCGCGGATTTTTGCCGATTGCCATGATGCTGGGCGGTATTTTTTGGGAATTGACCGGCGGGCGCGGCGTGCGGCGGTTTTATAAATGGGCGCAAACGCGGCTGGCTGCGAGAAAATTTGCAAAAAAACCGTAAAAAATAAAAATAAATCTTTTCTTTTTGCAGGTTGTGGTATAGAATAGTAAGCGTAATCATTGAAGGAGGGATTGGATGAACAAGCCCAAAAACAAAAAAATCGGCATCCTGCTCAAGCTGGCTTTTGTCCTCGTTGCAGCGATTGCCATTATCAAGCCGATTTCTCTTCAGATTCAAATCCGTGAGCTTCGGGAGCAGGTAAGCACTCTGGACGATCAGATCAGCCAAGAGGAAACCGTCAACAAAGATCTGAAAAAGTCGCTGGATGAAGGCGTAACCGACGAGGCGATTGCAAAAATTGCCCGTGATGTACTGGGATATGCATCGCCCGGCGAGCGTGTGTTTATTGACAGCTCAGAACAGTAACCAAAAGTATATGGAGGACACAGTTTAAAAGTATGGAGTTGGCCGTAGGAGAAATCATTTCCGGCAAGGTAACCGGAATCACAAAGTTTGGCGCGTTTGTTTCGCTGCCGGAAGGCAAGAGCGGTTTGGTACATATTTCTGAAGTGGATCAGTCATATGTCAGTGACATCCGCGACCATTTGACAGAGGGTCAGGAGGTCAAGGTTAAGGTCATAGCAATTGATGACAATGGCCGCGTAAACCTGTCTATTAAGAGAACACAGCCGCGTCAGAACAGCAACGGCGAACAGCGTTCGTTCCGCCGCAGCAACCAGAATGGAACGCATTCCAATGGCAACGGCACCGGCGGTTATCAGCGCCGCGCCGGCAGCTCCAACGGCGGCAAAAAGTTCCAGCAGCGCCAGCCGGGCGGATATGCACCGCGTCAGGCGGCAAAGGAAGCTCCGGCTTCGTTTGAGGATAAGCTCAAACTCTTTATGCAGGACAGCGAGAGCCGCATGGCGGATTTGCGCCGCAATACGGACAAAAAGAACGGTTCCCGCCGCCGCAAATAATAACACAAAGCAAGCAACAATGTCGCGTTTCCAAGAGCAATCTCGGGAAAGCGGCATTGTCATGTCTGCTTTTTTTGTACAGATAAAAAAATACCCCTCGGCAAGCCGAAGGGTGAATGGATTGTGGGGATAAAGATATGAACGGTGCATGGATAGCAGTTTCCTGCCACCGAACATATCGTACCATGATTCCCAGATAATGTCAATTGTTTTTGAGGAGAAGCAATGATACTTTGCAATGCGAAAATTGTCCCAATGGAGGGAGAAATCATCGAAAACGGGTATATTTCCGTGGAAAATGGAAAGATTTCCGGAATGGGGTCGATGAAAAATATGCCGGAGAGCGAGCACACAGACGTGCACGGCGGATGGATTTTGCCGGGGCTTGTCGATGCGCACACGCATCTGGGCTTGTTTGAGGATTCCCTCGGTTTCGAAGGGGAGGACGGAAATGAGGACACCGACCCGATCACGCCGCAGCTGCGCGTGATTGACGGCATCAACCCGATGGAGCGCAGCTTTCAAGAGGCGCGCGAAGCGGGCGTCACCTGCTGTCTGGTGTCGCCGGGCAGCTGCAACCCGATTGCCGGACAAATTGCAGCGATTAAAACGGCGGGACGCCGCATTGATGACATGATTGTCAAGCAGCCGTGCGCGATGAAGTTTGCGCTGGGAGAGAACCCAAAATCGTGCTACAATGACAAAGATGAGACGCCGGTGACGCGCATGGCAACGGCCGCGCTCATTCGAGAGACGCTGCACAAGGCGCAGGAGTACGGAAAACAAAAGCAGCACGCGGAAGACCCATCGGATTTGCCGGAGTATGATGCGAAATATGAGGCGCTGCTGCCGGTGCTGGACGGCACGTGTCCGGCACATTTTCACGCACATCGGGCGGATGATATTTTCACTGCGCTGCGCATCGCCAAGGAGTTTTCGATAAAGCCGGTGATTCTGCACGGAACCGAAGCGCATCTGGTTGCGGACATTCTGGCAGAGGAACATGTGCCGATTTGCTCGGGACCGTTTTTGACGGACCGTTCGAAGCCGGAACTGCACAACCTGACGGAACAGGCGCCCGCACTGCTGACCCAAGCGGGCATTGAGACGGCGATTACGACAGACCATCCGGAAACCACGCTCAAGCACTACATGCAGTGCATTGTTGCCGCCGTACAGGCGGGCATGGAGCCGATGGACGCCCTGCGGGCAGTGACGATTGTTCCGGCACGCATTGCGGGACTGGATGATAGAGTTGGCTCTCTGCGCGTTGGAAAGGATGCGGACTTGCTCGTTACCGACGGCGATCCGCTCGATTACCGCACCAAGGTCACAGCCGTGTATATTGACGGAAAACAGGTGAAATAAGCGCAAAGCAGCGCATGCAAAAACCCACGATGCACACGCACCGTGGGTTTTCTTATATCCATACGGCAAATAGGACAAAGAAAAGGCCACTACGCTGTTACGGACAGCAGGGGTCACAATGCCCAAGACGTCCGTACAAATACATAGTGGCTATATCGCTAGTATACGCGATGCCGATTCTCCTGTCAAGCCGAAAATGGAACATCGCACGGCTCAGCGTGAAATTAGCAAGACAGCTATGGACATTTGCGCAAGGGTCAAGTATAATAAGAAACCAGAGGAACTTTTCGATATATCAAGAAATCGCGCCACAGAAATGTTTCGTACGGCCTGAACGTGACAGGTCAGAGATATACAGGAGGATTACACAGAATGAGAACCATCGAAGCAAAAGAAATTACCGCGCTCGTGCGCGAGCTGTGCATGAAGGCAAATTATGTCCTGCCGGAGAGCATCCGACAGTCGTATGTGGACGGAGAAAAGAACGAACAGTCTCCGCTCGGCAAGACAATTTTTGGTAAGATGATCGAAAACTGTGATATTGCCTGTAAGAATTCCGTGCCGATTTGTCAGGACTGCGGCATGGCGATTGTTTTCGTAGAGGTTGGTCAGGACGTGCATATTACCGGCGGCCTGCTGGAGGACGCCGTCAACGAAGGTGTGCGTCAGGGTTATGTAGACGGCTATCTGCGTCTGTCCGTCGTGCGCGACCCGCTGCTCGACCGCAGCAATACCAACGACAACACGCCGGCGATTCTGTACACCCGTGTTGTTGCCGGCGATGAGATTCATGTAACCGTAGAGCCGAAGGGCTTCGGCAGCGAGAACATGAGCGCACTCAAGATGTTTACTCCGGCAGCAAAGCCGGAGGATATCATCGACTTTGTTGTGGAAGCATGTGACAAGGCTGGCTCCAATCCGTGTCCGCCGATTGTCATCGGCGTGGGTCTGGGCGGCACAGCTGACAAGGCATGTTATCTGGCAAAGCGTGCGCTGATGCGTCCGGTCGGTCAGTTCAATGAAAATCCGGGTTATGCCGAAATGGAAAAGAAGATTATCGAACGCGTCAATGCGCTGGGCATTGGACCGCAGGGTCTGGGCGGCACGGTCACGGCACTGATGTGTGCCATCGACACCTATCCGACACACATTGCCGGTCTGCCGTGCGCAGTCAATATCGGCTGTCATGTCACCCGCCATGCAGAGGGAAAAATCTAAAAACGCGAAATTTCAAGAAAACGTGAGAGAACACGAGCTAGCGGGAGATATATTCCGCTCAGCTCGTGACACGCTGGATTTTGCAATGCGACATGACTGCATCCTTGTGGTATAATATTCCCAACAAAAGAGGAAGAAACAGATGAAAATTTGTTGAAAAACACAGATTTTGGCGACGCGTGTCGCACAGATTCCTCTTAGACAATTGCATATAAAACTGGGTTGTCAAACCGTAAGGAGTTGATGTTATGAAGATCACCATCGTTGAAAGAAAAATCAAGATTAGCGAAGAGCTCCGCGATTACGCTATCAAGAAGGTAACCAAGCTGGATCGGTATTTCCAGAAGGATACCTCTGCGACCATTACTTTCAGTGAACTGAAGGGCAGACAGACGGCAGAAGTCACCGTTTGGCATAACGGCATGGTTTTCCGCGCTGAGGAAACGACAACGGATATGTTTGCTTCTGTGGATGGTATGATTTCGAGCATCGAGAGACAGATTCGCAGAAATAAGACTCGTTTGGAGAAGAAGCTGCGTCAGGGTGCTTTTGATAAAATGGCAGCCAACGAGGCAAGCCTTGCAGACTTCGTAGAGGATAAATATGAGGTCGTTCGCCGCAAGAAGTTTGATGTTCACTCCATGACCGTGGAAGAAGCCATCCTGCAGATGAACCTGCTGGATCATCAGTTCTTCTTCTTCCGCAATGCTGAGGAGGATGACATGCCGGCAGTTATCTATAAGAGAGCAGCTGGCGGCTATGGCTTGATCGAGGGCAATTGATCTTCGCTTTTGCATAGATGCAGGCACGACATACATGGAAATAGCAAGCCCTCCGTGGAAACACGGAGGGCTTTTGGTATGTCAGCTTGTATGCTTTTGGTTATAGAAGAACATGGCGACAGAGGTTCCGCAAATGATGAGATAACCGACCACGGAAAGCGTATCCGGAATTTGCTGCAAAAACAGAAAACCGAACAGGGCGGCAAAGATAATCTGCGAGTAATCGAATACGGAAATTTCCCGCGCCGGTGCATTGGCATACGCAGCGGTAATGGAAAACTGTCCGCCGGCAGCGGAGAGACCCGCCAGAAGCAGAAATCCCAGCTGCTGCAATGTCATCGGATGATATGCGAAAATCAAGTATGGCAGACAGAACAGACACGAAAATGCCGAGAAAAAGAATACGATAAACGGACCGCGTTCGCCGTTTAAGCTCAGTTTGCGCACCATGGTGTATGCCGTGCCTGCGCCCAAGCCGCCCAGCGCACCGATTAGTGCCGGAAAGGAATTCATGGACGAAAAGCCCGGCTTGATGATGCACAGAGCGCCGAGAAAAGCAATGATTACCGCGGAAATTTGCACAGGCGTTACTTTTTCCTTCAGGTAAAAATAAGAGACCAAAATTGCAAAAAACGGCGATAACTTGTTGAGCATGGATGCATCCGACAGCACCAAGTGGTCAATGGCGTAATAATTGCACAGGATGCCCAGCGTGCCGAACGTCGCACGGGCGATGAGCTGCGGCAGGTTTTTGCGGTTGAACTGAAATTTCTCTTCTGTGCGCAGCAGGACAATCACGGCGAATACCAGTGCAACAAGATTGCGGAAAAAGCTTTTTTGCATCGGCGGCAAATCGCCGGACAGCCGGACGAACAGATTCATCAGCGCGAAGAAAAACGCCGACAGGATAATAAAGAAAATGCCTTTGGTTTTGTTATTTGTCATAGTGCTTCGTTCCCTTCTGTAATCGTTTGCGTGCATGAAAAAAGACGAATGTGCATTCGCCTTTTTGTGTGTTATTCGGTTTCGTATTCGCTTGTCATTGTGGATAACAAATGCTGATATACGTCCTCTGCGTGCTTTTGAAAGTGCTGTTCTAAGTATGCAGCCTGCGTTTGGCTCACGACGTGCATTTGGATAGAAAATACATCCTGCATGGTCATGGTCACCACATAATCCTTTTCGCTGATCTGCTCGGTTTCGGTAGAAACCTGCGCATCGCGGCGCAGCTTGCGAATCACACGCAGGGCGGACAATTCGGCAGCCTCGCGCACGGTAAAGGGCAGACGGCTTTGAAAGGCCTGTGCGGTCTCGCGGCCTTTTTCTGTGATAGCGAACAGTTCGGTATTGTTCTCGGTCGATTTCTCAACATGCTGAGAATCTTGCAGCTCAGAAAACGCCTCGGACAGCTCGAAGTAGCCGAAGCCGTCATCGCACCACGTACAAATGTCAACAATTGCGGCGAAGGTCACCGGAAACGGAAGGTACGTCATGCAGGTCAGGATGAGAAATTTGATTTCGTCTTTTGTGCGGATAAAGCCAAATCGAGCCATAGATACACCTCAAATCTTCAAATTGCTATGTTCAGTATACCACAACGGCGGAAAAAAGCAACGAAAAAACCGCTGTTATCTTGTCGTGCCACACAAAATATAGTACAATAAGAACAATCAATTTCGGATAAGGATATGAATTATGAATTATGAATTTTGCTGTCCGACGCTGTTCGGACTGGAAGGAATCGTAGGAGATGAGCTGCGCCACAACGGCGGTCTCACCGATGTGCGTGTAGAGAATGGACGCGTCTTTTTTTCTGGCGACGAACATACATTGGCATGGGCCAATCTTAATTTGCGCTGCGCAGAGCGCGTGTTAATTAAGGTCGGGGAATTCCCTGCGCAAAACTTTGAAGAGCTGTTTGAGGGCGTGTATGAGCTGCCGTGGCTGGATTATATTGAGAAGGACTGCGCATTCCCTGTTAAGGGCTATTCGCTGGATTCTCAGCTACACAGCATTCCGGACTGTCAGAGCATTATTAAAAAGGCAATTGTCAAGAGCCTGTCAGAATCGTATGGCATCACATGGTTTGAGGAGCGCGGTGCGCGCTGTCAGGTACAGTTTTCCATCGTGCGCGATATTGCCACGCTGTATTTGGATACATCCGGCGCCGGTCTGCACAAGCGCGGGTACCGTGCCAACGCCAACGAAGCACCGCTGCGAGAGACCCTCGCGGCGGCAATGGTCAAAATTTCGCGATTCCGCGGAAAGGGAGAATTTTTCGATCCGTTTTGTGGTTCCGGCACCATTCCGATCGAGGCGGCTATGATTGCGATGAATCTCGCTCCGGGTCTCAAGCGTTCGTTTGACGCGGAAAAGTGGGAGTTTATCGCACCGGAAGTCTGGCAGCAGGAGCGCGAACGCGCGCTGGACGGCATCTATCGAGATCGCACCTATGATATTCACGGCTGTGATATTGATCCGGCTTGTGTTGAATTGTCCATCGCCAATGCAAAAAAAGCAGGTGTGGAGCATACCATTCACTTTGAGGAGAAAGACGCTTGCGCCTGCAAGCTCAAAAAGCGGGAAGGCACGCTGATTGCCAATCCGCCGTATGGCGAGCGCATGATGGATGTCAATGCGGCGCGCAAACTGTTGCGCGGGTTTGGCGCTGCTGCGGCACAGTCTCCGATGAAACAGTATATTATCAGCTCCGACGAGCAATTTGAAGAATTTTACGGCATGAAAGCAGACAAAAAGCGCAAGCTATACAATGGTATGCTGCGCTGCAATCTGTACATGTACTATCAGCCGCCGGAGAAGCGCCGCCCGTTCCGCACGGCGCCTACAGGCAAAAATCGCCCGCAGGGAGGCAGACCGGCCGGCAAGAAGCGGCAGGATTTCCGCAAGAGATAAAAAGTTGGCACTATTTTCCTCGGACTGCTACACCGGAAATTTTCAGGGATTTTTCGGGAAAAGATTGCAAAAAAACACGCAAATCGCTCGAACAGGCAGGATAACGCCCATTCATAATTTATTTACAAAAAACTTTGTAATTTTGGAAAAAAGTACTTGCGTATTTTGAGAAAATGATTTAATATATATTCGTTGGCACTCGAAGGTTTTGAGTGCTAACCTCTAAATTTGTATTTTATCATCTTAGGAGGATTTTATTATGAAGCTCAAGCCTTTATCTGACCGCGTTGTCATCAAGATGGTCGAAGCTGAGGAGACCACCGCAGGCGGAATCATCCTGGCAGGTTCTGCAAAGGAAAAGCCGCAGGTTGCTGAAGTTTTGGCAGTTGGCCCTGGCGGTGTTGTAGACGGCAAGGAAGTCGTGATGCAGGTCAAGGTTGGCGATAAGGTTATCACCAGCAAGTACTCCGGCACCGAAGTCAAGATTGACGGTGAGGAACTGATTATCGTTCGTCAGGGCGACATTCTGGCTGTTGTAGACTAATTGTAAAATTACTCATTATTAGGAGGCTATTGTATTATGGCAAAGCAGATTCTTTTCGGCGAGGAAGCTCGCCGTGCACTGGGCCGCGGCGTAGACCAGCTGGCTGATACGGTTAAGGTAACTCTGGGTCCGAAGGGCCGCAATGTTGTTCTGGACAAGAAATTCGGCGCTCCGCTGATCACCAACGACGGTGTAACCATTGCTAAGGACATCGAGCTGGACGATCCGTTTGAGAACATGGGCGCACAGCTGGTTAAGGAAGTTGCTACCAAGACCAATGATCTGGCAGGCGACGGCACCACCACCGCTACCGTTCTGGCACAGGCTATCGTTCGCGAGGGCATGAAGAATGTTGCTGCCGGTGCAAACCCGATGATTATGCGCAAGGGCATCGCAAAGGGTGTTGAGACCGCAATCAATGCAATCAAGGAAAACTCTGAGAAGATCAAGGGTTCTGCAGATATCGCTCGTGTAGCTGCAATCTCTTCCGGCGATGAGACCATCGGCGAGCTGATTGCTGAGGCTATGGAAAAGGTTTCCGCTGACGGCGTTATCACCGTTGAGGAGTCCAAGACCGCTGAGACCTACTCCGAAATCGTAGAAGGTATGCAGTTTGACCGCGGCTACATCACGCCGTACATGGTAACCGATACCGAGAAGATGGAAGCTGTTCTGGATGACGCTGTTATCCTGATTACCGATAAGAAGATTTCCAACATTCAGGATCTGCTGCCGCTGCTGGAGCAGATTGTCAAGACCGGCAAGAAGCTGCTCATCATTGCTGAGGATCTGGAAGGCGAGGCACTGTCCACGCTGCTGCTGAACAAGCTGCGCGGTACCTTCACCTGCGTTGCTGTTAAGGCTCCGGGCTTCGGCGACCGCCGCAAGGAAATGCTCAAGGACATCGCTGTTCTGACTGGCGGCGAAGTGATTTCCGAGGAGATTGGTCTGGAACTGAAGGACACCACCATGGCTATGCTGGGTCGTGCTCGTCAGGTAAAGGTCAACAAGGAAGGCACTGTGATTGTTGACGGTCAGGGCGATGCCGAAGCTATCAAGGCTCGCGTAGAAAACATCCGTCATGCAATCGAGACCACCACTTCCGACTTCGATCGTGAGAAGCTGCAGGAGCGTCTGGCTAAGCTGGCTGGCGGCGTTGCAGTTATCAAGGTTGGCGCTGCTACCGAGACCGAAATGAAGGAAAAGAAGCTGCGTGTTGAGGACGCTCTGAACGCTACGCGCGCTGCTGTTGAGGAAGGCATCGTAGCAGGCGGCGGCGTTGCTTATGTAAACGCTGTTCCGGCTGTAGAAGCTGTTGCAGGCGAGACCGCAGGCGATGAAAAGACCGGCGTGAACATTGTCGTTAAGGCACTGCAGGAGCCGATCCGTCAGATCGCTGCAAACGCTGGCATTGACGGCGCTGTTGTTCTGGAGAAGATTCGTGAGTCCGGCAAGGTTGGCTATGGCTTCGACGCTTACTCCGAGACCTACTGCGAGATGATCGAATCCGGCATCGTAGACCCGACCAAGGTAAACCGTTCCGCTCTGCAGAACGCTGCATCCGTCGCTTCTACTGTACTGACCACCGAGTCCATTGTGACCGACATCAAGGAGCCGGCTCCGGCTGCAGCTCCGGCAGCACCGGACATGGGCGGCATGTACTAATTTGAATGACAATCGTTCAAATGACTGTTTCTGACCTTAATTAAAATAAAAATTGGGCATTGACCGATGGGTTGATGCTCAATTTTTTGCTTTTGGTGTTTCTTTTTTGTTAAAATTGTGGTAGAATAGAACCAATTACCATATACGAGAACGGAGCCGAGGGATGATAAAAAACGTGAAACAATTATGGGAAAAGTATCGCATTCATACGCAAAAAACGCTGCTTTTAGGCACAAAGATTGCACTTGGCAGTACGCTGGCGATATTTGTCGCGCGCCATCTGGGCTTGTCGCATGATGTCTCTGCGGGAACCATCACGATGCTGACGCTGATGACGACGAAATGGCAGACCGTCAAACTGTCGGTTTCCCGTGTGCTGACGTTTGCGCTGGCAACACTGATTGCGTGGATGATCTTTCTGCATATCGGCAATGCATACGCGGCGTATGGCGTGTTTATGTTCCTGCTTGTCTGTATCTCTGCCATGCTTGGACTGACTGCGACGATTTCTGTCAATGCGGTCATCGGTGCGCATCTGTTCACCGGACAGGATTTTTCCGCGCAGGCAATCGGCAACGAATTCAAATTGGTCTGTATCGGCATTGTCATCGCGCTTGTGCTGAATTTATATCACGACAATGGACAACGAAAAAAAGAATTGATTGCGAACATGCGGTCGGTTGAAAATCAATTGCAGCAGATTATTTTAGAGCTTGCCGCGTATTTGATTCAGTTTCAAATGTCGCACAATTTGTGGGGACATATTTACACATTGGAGCGTGAGCTAGAGCAGTACATCAAAGATGCGCACGAATATCAAGACAACACCTTTCACTTTCATCCCGAGTATTATATCGACTACTTTGAGATGCGCCATGCACAGTGTCAAGTGTTGGATAATCTGCACAATGAACTCCGGCGCATTCGCAGCCGACCGAAACAAGCGCAGATTATCGCGGAATATTTGCTGTATGTGGCGGATTATGTCGTGGAAATCAATAGTCCGGAAAAACAGCTGGGGCGATTGCATGAAATTTTCGCGGACATGAAAAAACAAGAGCTTCCCAAAACCCGCGAAGAATTTGAGAGCCGCGCCATGCTGTATCATATCCTGATGGACATGGAAGAGTTCCTGCTGTACAAAAAACGCTTCGTTCACCGCTTGGATAAGCAGCAAAAGGAAATTTATTGGAAGAACAAGTAAAAGAAAGCGCTGATTTTTAAGTATGAATTGGATAAATCAAGTGATAGGCAATGTTTCTGGTGGATTGGCAGGCGGATTTTTAGCGATGCTTATCAACCATATTGCGATGGAAAATGTCTTAAAAGGTAATATTGGTTGGTTGAGTGTTCGCCAAACCGCACGCTGCTATCGGTATTGGAATCAGGCGTGTATGATATATGCCTGGCAATATCTGGAAAAGCATAGAATCCTTTTCGCTCTTGCACAACTCTGCTTTTTTGTCGGAACGATTACGTTTGGCTTAGGTATTCTTTCCGGAATTCCTCGGTTTGCAGCAATGATTGACGCCATTTCTTTGCACATTGGAATTCTTTGCGCAGTGGCTTGCATATTGGGTTTATATTTCATTGTTATTTCACTTGTTGTGAACTATGGTGATACGGACGAACCGGAGGAGGAAGATCCGATTCTTACACCGATAGATTCTACAGCGCCGATTGACGGGTATACCTACTGCCCTCCAAATCGATTCATACTGATTGCCAATGACGAAAGTGTACCACAGCCCAGCCGAGTAGCACAATTAGAAGAAGCACACATGCGACTTCGATTGTGGGTTACAAATCTGGAAAAGATGGTTCGAAAAAATCAATGGACATTAAGCCGCTCATTAGATGAGGAAATGGATAGAACGCAAGATCATTTGTTGCAAATAGAACAGAGAGCATTTGCAATTGGTGCCGTAGAAAGCAATCTAAATTGCAAAGAGTTAAGCTACTGGGTTCTTACACGGTTTTATGAATATCATTTCAGAAAAAATAAGAATAATCTTACGGAAGTATCACAGAGAAGAAAACAGAGTTGCCTGAAACAAATGCAAAGGACAATCAACGAAATCGGTTTGAAAATTATTGTAGCGTGCGAAAAAAGCAAAGAGCTGCAATATACAACTGCGTTTCAACAAGAAAATCTCGAAAAAGCATGGAGGGTATTTGACGCTCAGGTAAGAGAGATGAGACAGCTCAGTGTATTTGCCGATTGTACATCGTGCGAACAATGGATTTTACAACAAGACCAGAGAGTAAAACAATGCCGAAAGCTATTGGACGATAGAAAAAAGTATTTGGAAGAACAAGTAAAAGAACGGCAACTTTACGAGCAACAGCGAAAATCCTTAGAAGAACAGATCAGCCAAACGCAAGATTAAAAAGTGGAAATAAGAGGCGCATAACAGTCAAATGCTGGTATGCGCTTTCTCTTTTCTGTGGTTATCATTCCCTTGACTTCCGGTTTTGATAGGCATATACTAATTAGAGAACGCTAACTAAAGAAACGGAGAACAGCATATGTTTCTGGAAATCAATCAGATTCGAAAATCTTTCGGCGAGGGCGACAATCGGGTAGAAGTGCTGAAAGGGATTGACCTTGCGATTGAAAAAGGGGAATTTTGTGTACTTTTGGGCGCGTCCGGTTCCGGTAAATCGACGCTGCTCAATATTATCGGCGGTATTGACAGCGCCGACAGCGGAGATATCTGCATCAAAGGAGCGCGCCTTGCTGATATGAGTGAAAAAAGGCTAACTTTATACCGCAGAAATCATTTGGGATACATTTTTCAGATGTATAATCTCATTCCTAATCTGACCGTACAGGAAAACATTGAGGTGGGCGCGTATCTGTCCGACCATCCGTTGGATGTCCAAGAGCTGCTCCACACGTTGGGGCTGCAGGAACATAGAAATAAGCTGCCCAATCAGCTGTCCGGCGGTCAGCAGCAGCGCACGGCAATCGGACGCGCAGTGGTAAAGAATCCGGATATTTTGCTGTGCGATGAACCGACCGGCGCGTTGGATTACCATACATCCAAAGAAATTCTCAAACTCATTGAAACCGTCAATCGAAAATACGGAAACACCATCATCATGGTGACGCATAATGACGCCATCAAGGATATGGCAGATCGTGTTGTGCGCCTGCGTGACGGTACAATTATGAAAAATTATGCAAATGAGCACCGCGTTCCGGCGGAAAAACTGGAATGGTGAGAACGATGAAAAATCCTTTGAGAAAACGACATCTGCGTGATTTGAAACAGGAAATCGGTAAATACCTCGTCATCTTCCTGCTGCTGACGGCAAGCATTGGTTTTGTGTCCGGATTTTTGGTTGCCGATGGCAGTATGCTGCAGGCGTACCATGACAGCTTCGAAAAATATCACGTGGAGGACGGCAATTTTACCGTACAAAACCGGCTCAATCATGCACAGATACGCGATATAGAAGCGCAGCATGTCACATTGTACGAGCTGTTCTACACGGAGAAAGAGCTGAGCAATGATAGTAAGCTGCGCATTTTTCCGGAGCGGGACAAGGTGAATCTGGCGTGTCTGATGCAGGGAGACATGCCGAAACAATCCAATGAAATTGCCATTGACCGCATGTATGCGGATAACAATCAGCTTGTGATTGGAGATACCTTGACGAGCGGCACACAAACTTGGACGATTACCGGCCTGCTTGCGCTGCCGGATTATAGCTGTCTGTTTGAAAAAAACAGCGATACCATGTTTGATGCGACAAAATTTGGCGTTGCCGTTGTGGCGCAGGACACATTCGAGGCGATTTCGTCAGACGACAAAACATTTTGCTATGCGTGGAAGTATCAGCAATCTCCGGCAGATGAGACGGAAGAAAACACCCGCGCCGAAGATTTTTTGAAATTTCTCAGCGGAGAAGTACAACTGGAAGGCTTTATTCCGCGGTATGCCAATCAGGCGATTGTATTTGCGGGCAACGATATGGGCAGCGATCGCGGCATGATGATTATGCTGCTGTATATGATTATCGCGATTATGGCATTTGTTTTTTGTCTGGTCATCAGCGACACGATTGCGAAAGAAGCGGCGGTTATTGGCACGCTGCGGGCGTCCGGTTATACCAAACGTGAACTTATGGTACACTATATGACCATGCCGGTGATTGTCACGCTGGTCAGTGCGCTGCTCGGCAATATTCTTGGCTATTCGTTTATGAAGAATTATTGTGCGGGCATGTATTATGGAAGCTACAGTCTGCCGACTTATGTGACAATCTGGAATGGCGAAGCATTTGTGCTGACAACAGGTATTCCTGTGCTTATGATGATGGTTCTGACTTGGCTGATTTTGCGCCGAAAGTTAGAGCTGTCTCCGCTGCAATTCCTGCGCAGAGATTTGCGGCGCAACCGTCAGAAAAAGCCGCTGCGGCTGCCGGATAAAATTCCGTTTTTTCATCGCTTTCGCCTGCGCGTGATTTTTCAGAATATCGGAAATTATTGCATTTTATTGATTGGAATTTTGCTTGCAAATCTGCTGTTGATGTTCGGTTTGGCACTGCCGGATGTGCTGGATGTCTATCAAGATAATCTGAAAAATAATATGCTGTGCAAGTATCAGTATATTTTGCAGATGCCATACGATGCGATGGATGACGATCCGTCGCTGGGAACGATGATGTCGATGCTGTTGTTTCAGTTTGACATCCAGACACAAAACGAAGATGCAGAAAAATTTACGGCATATACGTTAAAAACCGTAGATACCGGTTATAACAGCGAAGAAATCACCGTGTATGGCGTGCAGCCCAATAGCCGGTACATCCACTGGAGACATACAGGCAGCGGCGCGGCGGTATCTGCCACATATGCAGAAAAATATAATCTGCATGTCGGCGACACCATCACGCTCAAAGAAGCATATAAGGACACGCGCTATACCATCAAAATTTCAGATATTTATGCATATCAGGGCGCGCTGTGCGTGTTTATGAATCAAGAAGATTTGAACGCAATGCTGGACTATGACAGTGCTTATTTCAGCGGATATTTATCGGATACACCGATTACAGATATCGACGAGAAATATATTTCTTCTGTCATTGATTTGGATGCACTGACCAAGGTATCCAGACAATTGGATGTCTCAATGGGAAGCATGATGTATTTGGTAGATGGCTTTGGCATTGCAATTTTTGTCATCCTCATGTATTTGCTGTCCAAAATTATTATTGAGAAAAATGCACAGGCAATTTCTATGGCGAAGATTCTCGGCTACAACAATCGAGAAATCGGCGGCTTATATCTTATGTCGACATCCATTGTTGTGGCAGTATTGCTGTTGTGCAGTCTGCCGATAGAGACGAAATTGCTCACTGCGCTGTTTGCGGTTGTCATGAAATCGGAGATGACGGGCTGGATTCCTCTGGTCATTCGGTCGAGAATCTATGTACAGATGCTGATAATCGGGTTGATTACCTATGCCGTTGTCGCAGCTTTGGAGTATCGGAAAATTCGCCGGATACCGATGGATGAAGTGCTCAAGCATGTGGAATAAGCAAAATAAAAAACAGATTGCCGTAAAAGCTGGCGGATTTTTGTGAATTTGTACAAATAAAATTGACTTTTTAGGCGCAATCGGATATAATAAATTTGCTTATTGTCAACTAGGAGGCGAATGATTTTGAAAAAAAGTATTTTGTCCTTTGTTGCCGTGCTTGCAGTGATTGCACTGCTCTCGTGCACAGCGGCATTTGGACTCAATGTGGGGCCGCTGTCCATTGCGAGCGTAATGGACGAGGAGGACGGCATCCGTCGCGGCTTGGATCTGGTCGGCGGTTCGTCCATTACCTTTGAGGCGATTCTAAAGGATGACTACAACAAGGACAACCTGTCATCTGATATGGCGTCTGTACAGGCAATGCTGCAAAAGCGTCTGGACTCTCTGGGATACACAGAGGCTACTGTTGAGCTAGTCGGTGACAACCGCGTGACGGTTGACATTCCGTCCATCAACAATCCGGAGGAAGCGGTATCTGTGCTCGGTGCAACGGCACAGCTGACCTTTGAAGATGCCGACGGCAACGTGATTCTCGATGGTTCCGGCATCAAGTCGGCAACTTCCGGCTATGGTCAGATTTCGCAGTCCAGCATGGCGAACGAACACTATGTGCAGGTGACCTTTACCAGCGAAGCACAGGAAAAGTGGACGGAAGCTACAAAGGCTGCTGCCAATGCAGAGAACGGCAAGAATTATATTGCCATCAAGATGGATGATGAAGTGCTGTCTCAGCCGTCTGTCAGCAGCGAATACGCACAGACCGGCATCACCGGTGACAGCTGTGTGATTTCCGGCAGTTTTACCGCAGACAGCGCCAAGACCTTGGCAGAGCAGATCAACATTGGTCAGCTGCCGTTCTCTCTGGAAGAAGTCAGCATGAGCTCTGTTGGCCCGCAGCTGGGTGAAAAAGCACTGTCCACCAGCGTCATGGCAGGCGGCATTGGCGTTCTGCTCGTCATGCTGTTTATGATTCTGGTCTATCGTTTGCCGGGCTTTGTCGCATCCATTGCGCTGGTATTCTATACCGCACTGGATTTGGTCATTCTGTCCGTTGCGCGCGTGAACCTGTCTCTGCCGGGCATTGCCGGTATCATTTTGTCTATCGGTATGGCGGTCGATGCGAACGTTATCATTTTCGAGCGCTTAAAAGACGAGCTGAAGAACGGCAAGACGATTCGCGGAGCCATTGACGCCGGATTCCACCGCGCGTTCTCGGCAATCTTGGACTCCAATGTCACGACCTTGATTGCTGCAGCTGTGCTGTACTTCATGGGTACCGGTACGGTCAAGGGCTTTGCCATCACACTGGGTATCGGCGTTGTTCTGTCCATGTTCACCGCAATTACCGTCACAAAGTTCCTGCTCCAGCGCATGGCAGATTTCCATATCACCAATCCGAAATGGTATGGTGTGAAGAAAGATACGAAGGGGGAGGTGTGAGACGATGAAACAGGGTAAATTTTCGGTGATTAAAAAGTTCCCGATTTTTGCATTGATTGCGCTGATCGCAATCGCGCCGGGTCTCGTCGGCTTGGTTACGCTTCCGTTTGGCATGAATTTGTTCAACATGGATGTCGATTTCATCGGCGGCACCAGCATGACCTTTGATATTCACGAAGAAGTCACTAGTGATATTTCCAGCAAGACGATTCCGGAACTGGTTGAAGAAGCAGTTGGCATTGCGCCGTCTTCCGTACAAAAGACCGGTGACAACGGCGAAGAAGTTCTGATTAAATGCACCCGTCTGGACAGCACCCAGCAAAAGCAGGTTGTACAGGCGATGCAGAAGCAATTCAATTTGACGGACGATGACACGCAGAACATTTCCGATGTTAACGCGACAATCGGTAAGGAAACGCAGAGCAAGGCAATTACAGCCGCACTGGTTGCTGTCGTTCTCATGATGATTTACATCACGATTCGCTTCGAATTGACCTCCGGTTTGGCTGCCATCACGTGCTTGGCGCACGACTTGCTGGTTGTGCTGTCTGCATACATCCTTTTCCGCATTCCGTTTAATACGACCTTTATCGCTGTTGCGCTGACGATTCTCGGTTACTCGATCAATGCAAGTATCATTGTCTTTGACCGCATCCGTGAAAATCGAAAGTTTGCACGCCGTGAGCTGTTTGAGGAAACCGTAGACAAGAGTGTTTGGCAGACGGTAGGACGTACGGTCAATACTTCCATTACGACGCTGCTTACGGTTGGCATGATCTTTATCTTTGGTGTCACCAGCCTGCGTCAGTTTACACTGCCGATGATTATCGGCATCATCGCAGGTGCGTATTCGTCTATGTTCCTGTCCGGCGTTTTCTGGTCGAAGTACCGCGGCATGCTGCGCAAGAACAGACGTGAAAAGGCACAAAAAAAGGCGTCCGCGTCCAAGTATTCGGAAAAGGCAGAAAAGCCGCAGCCGGAGAAAATGGAAGAAACACCGAAGGCAGAGGAGCCTGTATCGGAACCGTCCGCTGCGCCGCAGGCAGCAACGGCAAAGAAGGTAACGCCGAAGAAAACCTCTAGAAAACAGAGAAAAAAGAAGCATTGAGAAGTATTTGATGCGATTCCGGACAGATTTTATCTGTCCGGTCTTTTTTTTCGCGCGAAAATATGGTATTCTTTATAAGAAAAGAGAATTGAAGGAGTGAACGCGAGATATGAAGTGCCCCTATTGCAAATATACAGAGAGCAAGGTCATTGATTCCCGTCCGACCGTAGACGGCGAGAGCATTCGCCGCCGCCGCATTTGCCAACAGTGCGGAAAACGATTTACAACCTATGAGACCATAGAATCTCGTTCGCTCATGGTGATAAAAAAAGACGGCTCCCGCCAGCAGTATGACAGAGAAAAGCTCATGCGCGGCATCCTCAAAGCCTGTCAAAAGCGTCCTGTCACCAAGGCGCAAATGGACGATTTGCTCAGCAACATTGAAAAGGAGCTCTATGACCAGCAGGAGGATGAAGTATCCTCCATGACCATCGGTGAGATGGTGGTGGAACGCCTGATTGATATTGACGAGGTGGCGTATATCCGCTTCGCGTCGGTCTATCGAGATTTCGACGATGTTGATTCTTTTATGGCGGAGCTGAAACGCATTCGCCCGCATCACAAGTGAAAAAAATCCCGTATCTATGAGATATCATAAACTCATAGATACGGGATTTCTGTTTCTTTGAGGAAAAATTACATGACTGCCGGTTTCGTCAGGCGATCCATAACCTGCTGTACCGTGACGATTTCATGCAGTTCTCCGACGCGGCCGCCGCAGAACACCAATCCGCCCATATTTTCGCCGCGTGCTGCGTCGAACAGCGCCTGAGACAGACAGTATGGGGTAGTCGCTGCATTGCAAATCTCCGGCATACAGCGGAAGCAATGCTGTACCGGAATACCGCCGTGGTCGTAAGCCTGCTGAACGAACGTCGTATTGACGGCACGGGCAGCAAAGCCGGTTGGGCTTTTGATGATGCGAACGTCCTCTGGACGAGCATCCAAATAGGTCTGCTTGAATCGGTCAGAGGCATCACATTCCTTTGTCGTGACAAAAGACGAGCCGACCTGTACGCCGGAGGCGCCGATTTCCAGCATGCGCTGTACGTCGGTATAGTCCATGATGCCGCCCGCAGCAAAAACCGGAATGGAAACGTTGTGTTCCTGCTCGAACTTTCGAATATAGGCAACGACATCTGCGAGAGCCTGTTCCAGCGTCTGGTTGGTTCCATTGTACAAGTCGTCCAGCTTAAAGCCGAGATGACCGCCTGCGAGCGGACCTTCTACGACAACGGCGTCCGGAAAACGGTTGTGTTTCCGCAGCCACTTGGTCAAAATCAACCGGCACGCGCGCGCAGAGGAGACAATCGGCACAATGCGCGTCTGACTGCCGGCGGTCAATTCCGGCAGGGTCAGCGGCAAGCCTGCGCCGGAAATAATCAAGTCCGCGCCCTGCTTGACAGCCTCTGTGACATATTCCGTGTAATGCGAGTCAATCGACATAAAATTCATGCCGATGATGCCGTTCGGCGCAAGCTCGCGCGCACGGCGCAGTTCTTTGCCGATGGCGCGGATATTTGCCGAAACAGGATCTTTTTCAAAATCCGGCTCACGGAAACCGATTTGTACGCCGGAAATAATACCAATGCCGCCTGCGTTGGCAACAGCAGAAGCCAAGCCGGAGAGAGAAATACCAATACCCATGCCGCCCTGAATGACCGGCAGTTTGGGGCAGAGCCCGCCAATAGAAACTTCAGGTAAATTCAAAACCAAATTCTCCTTTTATAAAAATCAACATGCGTCAATCTAAGTAGTTTTCAATAGTATATCACGTTGTTTGGAAAAACACAATAGTTTCAAACATAAAAATAACCGATGTACAAAAACGTACACCGGTTATGGAAATGAGCAAAAAAGTGTATTACTTGCGCTGTGCAACCAGATTGATCTGCTGCTTGTCTGCAAGACCTGAGGTGTATACTGTTGCGGAGCCTGCGGCCAATCCCGTTGCAAAGCCGTCTACCATGCTGTGCCGTTCCAGATATCCAGCCAGGAAACCGGCGACCATTGCATCGCCTGCGCCGTTGACATCGACCAGCTCCTGCGAGAGATCATCGGCCTTTGGTGCCGGAGAAGAGAACACCTGACCATTCTCCGTGACGAGAATAGCGCCGTCTGCGCCCATGGAAACCAGCACATTGCGTGCGCCTTCTTCCTGCAGGTGCATCGCACATCCAACGATATCATCGTAATCTGTCAGCGAACGGCCAAAGATCTCACCCAACTCAATCAGGTTTGGCTTGATAAGGAACGGATGGTACGGGAGCGTGCGGCGAAGCAAGTCGCTGTTCGTGTCCACAATGACCAAGATCTTTTCCATGTCAATGACTTCTAAGATTTTCTCGTACATATCCCGCGGCATACTGCGCGGAATGCTGCCGGAGAGAACCAGACAGTCGCCCGCTTTGATTTTGCGCTCCATACGTCCGATAAACTGCTTGCATTCTTCCTCTGAAACACTGGGACCCTGTCCGTTCATCTCGGTCTGCGGCTCCGAAGCCTTGTCCAGCTTGACATTGATGCGGGAAAATCCTTCAGGCAGTTCGGTAAATTGTGTGGTACAGCCAAGACGCTGCATTTCCGATTCAATATGCTTGCCGGTAAAGCCGGCAATAAAGCCAAGTGCCGTATTATCTACGCCCAAGCTATTCAGCACAATGGAGACATTGATGCCCTTGCCGCCGACGCGGATGGCTTCTTCTCCGATGCGGTTGAGTCCGCCAAATGCAAAATCATTGATGCGAATAGAATAGTCTAAAGACGGATTAAATGTAACAGTATAGATCATACGATTATCACCTTCTCAAATGTATTTCCACTTTTAATGATAAATGATTTTTGTATAAAGTCAATGAGAAAAACGCCGCTTTTATTTGTGCATTTTTCACAAATCAGAGTGCTGCTGAAAATACGGCCGCAGCTGCGGGATGGTTTGGCATATGTTTGCATAAATCGGAAAATCTTTCCGGATACGCGCAGCACATTTTTTGCAAAATAGCTCACGGAGAACGGGTTGTTCCTGCATAGCCTGTTTGAACCCCCAAATATGAGTAAAATCGTGCTGATTTCCTTGAAATAAGTCCTGTTCTGTCGAAAAAGCGTGAATGGGAACACCGCACGCCTGTGCGCACATGGCGAGCAGGCGCTGTTCGGCAAAGACCATATAAATCAAATCATCCCGCCCGCGCGCAGCCTGCATGAAATCCATGGCCTGCTCAACGTATGTTTTGCGAAGTGTGTCATTTCCAAAATAGGTAAGTGCTGTATTGCACGCCGGTTCGTGCCAATTCCAATTTGTAGGAAAATGATAGGAGGGAGCCAACTCAAAGGCTGACGGTGCGGGGTAAATGGCAGGATTTAACGCCTCCCGATGAATCACGGCAAGCGGTCTGTTCCAGTGTTCGGACAACGAATGCCAGACAATAAAATCTGTGTCCAGCATGACACATGGCGCCGGTGTTGCCGCCAGTGCGTATAATTTTCCCGCCGCCCAAAAGGTGCACGGATCGATGGCGGATGGAATATCATTGAGATACGTAAAAATACCACCGTCCCACAGGTCGGTCAAACCGAGAGAACGGTAGTATTGCGCGCCGGTATCGTCCGTAATCATGCGAATAGACCCATTTTCCCGCCGCCATACCAGCGCCGAGAGAACGGTTGTGAGCAGATCAAAATCCGTCATTGCATACGGTCTGTCAGGACAGCGCACGGCATATGGGCGCGTCCAGTTAGAAGCAAATGCCTGCATATCAAATCAAATCCAGTCCGTACCCGCCCAGTGCGGAAAGAGAGGACAGGCTGCCGGACGATGGCAAACGGAAAGAACCGCTGGAACGATATGAGGTTGTGTAGGAGGACAGATAGGAAGAAAGATATGACGATACTACGAATGAACCGGAGCTGCGATAGGAACCGGAACCCAAGTATTTGGGCGCTTCCAATAGCAGCTGGTGCGTCTGTGTCTGCCATGCACAGATTGTGTCGCAAGATTCTTTGACGGTATCCTCCTGCATGGCATCGGCGGCAATTTGACGGAGATCCTGCGGTGCGTCAAAAATGTCATCCAGAGTATCTGCGGATTCTTTGGCAGGAGAAGCGTCCGGTTCCGGTGCAGATTCGCTGTGCTGCTGATGCTTCGCGTAGCTTGCTGCATCCATCATGACGCCGTTCCAGTTGTAGATATCTGGATAATACTCTGTCATAGGACAGGATACGTTGTTGATTTCTGACATGTCAGAACCCCCTTTGTTTGTGAAAAGGCTATGGTTATTATTATAGTGTAAAATAGACAAAAGAACAAGCCTTATTTTGTGTCGGGAAAAGAAAACGCCCAAAACTGCGCGCAGTCTTGGGCGTTTCTAAGAAACTCTTTGCCGGAACAAAGACGTTATTGTAGAACGATTTTTGCGTTATTCACCATGACGTCCGTTTTTTCTGCGGGCGTGCTCGCGGGCAACGCGGCGGCGGCGCTCAGCTACCGGAGGACGATTGCCGCCGGACGATTTTCTGCCGTTGCGCACATGGGTGCGGGATTGACCGCGGTTGTCTCTGTTTTCCGACGGTTTTCCGTGCTTTGCAGCGTTTCTTGCAGAGGACTTCGGATTCTTGTGGTCATACAGACGGACATCCGTGACGTGACCGCCGATTTTCTTGCCGGACAGCTTCTGGATGATGACGTTTTTATATTTGCTCGGCACTTCTACCAAGCTGTATTCGCCATAGCAGTAAATTTTCTGAATCTGCTTGCCCGGAATACGGGTTTCTGTCGCAATCGCGGAGACAATGTGGTTCGGTGCCACGCGCTGATAGCGTCCCACGCTGAAGCGCAGGCGAACATAGCCTTCCGGCGGAGGCGGCAGCGGGCTGCCGCTCTGCTTGCCGTTGACCGGCTTCGGCATGGTGAGTACCGGAATGTCCATCATCTCGCGGCGAAGCAGCATTTCCATCAGGCATTCTGCCAGCCATTCCGGACTGCATCCCTCCTCGATGAGCTTTTTAATCATCGGATTGCAGGCGGAATTTTCACTGGTCTTTGCAATCTGGCGGCGCGCCTCTGCGAGCAGTTCTTCCTGCTTGCGGTCAATGATGTCCTGCGTGCATGGCAGCGGTGTATTTTCAATTTTTGCACCGATAAAGCGGGAAATATCGCGCACCTGAAATACCTGACGGCGGCCGGCAGCGAGCGTGTACGCCTTGCCGGAGCGGCCTGCACGGCCGGTTCTGCCGATACGATGAATGTAGTATTCGTAATCCTGCGGAATATCAAAATTGTAAACTGCGTCCACATCATCCACGTCAATGCCGCGGGCAGCCACATCGGTTGCGATAAGAATCGGTGTGCGGCCGGAACGGAACGTGTTCATGACGGAGGTGCGGGCTTCCTGCTGCATATCACCGTGCAGCATCGAGCAGTGGAAACCGTGCTCTGCCAGATAGCGATTCAGCTCCTCTACCATCTTCTTTGTGTTGCAGAAAATGATGGCGAGCTTTGGCTGATGGGTGTGCAGAAGCAGTCCCAGCGCGTCCATCTTGCTGCCGAGCGGAACTTCGTAATAATACTGCTCAATGGTGTCCATGGTGCGTTCCGGTCCGGACTTGGTCTCGATGAGCAGCGGGTCGTTCTGGTACTGGTCTGTGATGTCCAGAATTGCCTGCGGCATGGTCGCAGAGAACAACAGGGTCTGATGCTCGCCCGGAACAAAGGACAGAATGCTCTCAATGTCCTCGCGGAAGCCCATGTTGAGCATTTCATCCGCCTCATCCAGTACGATGGCTGCCAGATGATCCAGCTTGAGTGTATGGCGATGAATATGATCCATGACACGACCCGGCGTACCGATGACGATTTCCGCACCGCGGCGCAGCTGCGGAATCTGGTTTTGAATCGGCTGACCGCCGTATACCGGAACGGCGCGGATGCCATGGGTGTATCGAGTCAGCTTTCGTACCTCGTCACATGCCTGCATGGCAAGCTCGCGCGTCGGACACAGGACGAGAACCATGGTGTCACGGCACTCCGGATTGCGGATGCAGTATTCAACAGCCGGCACGCCAAATGCCATGGTCTTTCCAGTGCCGGTGTGCGAACGGCCGATGATATCTCTGCCCGACATGACAGCCGGAATCGCACGCGCCTGAATTTCCGTCGGCTGAGAAAATTCCATATCGTGAATGGCGCGCAGGACCGGTTCGGACAGTCCCATTTCCTCAAAGCTGACAGTTGGTTCTTCGGTAATTTCTATCTTCTCGTTCAGTTCGTTAGACAAAATCTTCCTCCTAATCGGATTCAAAAAAATCAATGCATAAAAAGAAACGGCGGGAGAGAATACCCGCCGTTTCTTAAGTATATCCATTTTTTGTGCAATAGTCAAACAGATTCTATTATTCCGTGACAGAAATGACAGATTCCATAGTTTCTACGGTTTTGCATGTCATTTCTTTGGAAATTCTGCGCGAGAATCCGGTCAGTGTTTTTCCGACGCCGATTTCCAGTGCAGACGTGTATCCTGCCGCGATCATGTTGTGAATGAGATGCTTCCAGCGAACCGGAGAAATCATGTGCTGCTCCAGATGTGCCGGATAATCTGTGGTATCCAGCAGCGCGCCGGTTACATTGGTATATATCGGCAGTGTGGGCGCGCGGAAGGTCAGTGTCTGCGCAAATTCGCGCAGTTTTGCAGCCGCCGGAGCCATCAAACCGGTGTGGAAACCGCCGGATACTGCGAGCGGAACGGCGCGGCGTGCACCAGCTTCTTTGCAGGATGCCGCAGCTGCTTCTACTGCAGCGCGTTCACCGGCAATAACCAGCTGACCGTCACAGTTATAATTGACAGGCAGAACAAGACCGGCGGTCTCGGAGCAGATTGCTTCAACGACATCATCCTGTAAGCCGAGCACAGCCGCCATGCAGCCGTCGGTGCTGTCCGCCGCTTCCTGCATCAGCTCGCCGCGGCGGCGTACCAGACGCAGACCGTCTTCGAGAGACAGAATACCGGCTGCGGTGAGCGCGGTATACTCGCCCAGAGAAAAACCGGCGCATGCCTGTACCTGCATTCCGCGCTCCTGCAGAGCACGCAGAGCTGCCATGGAACACGTAAAGATCGCAATCTGGCTGTTCACTGTGCGGGACAGCTCTTCCTTCGTGCCGTGGAAGCACAGATCCGAAATGGAATGTCCGCAAATTTCACTCGCCTGCTCAAAAATCTGCCGTGCGCTTTCGCTGTTTTCATAAATGGATTGCCCCATACCGGGATACTGTGCGCCCTGTCCGGGGAACAATGCAACTGCTTCCATTTTATTCAACCTCCTGTCCAATAAATGTGCCTTATTCGATATTTTGACCGAAAATGATTGACAACTTGGGTGCTCTCAATTATAATAAACTCCACTGAGTTTGTCAATCTAAATATTTTACGTGCTTTTCAGCCGAGAAAAAACGGCTGGCAGGCAGAAGGGAAGTGACGGTAATCGGCACGATTTTAACAGGAACGGGCAGCTTCCTTCCGGAAACTCGTCTGACAAATCAGATGCTGACGCAGATGGTTGATACAACGGACGAGTGGATTGTCTCGCATACAGGCATTCATGAGAGACGCATTGCCGTAAATCAATCGGTATTTGATATTGCACTGCCTGCAGCGAAGCAGGCTTTGGCGGATTCCGGTCGTTTGCCGGAAGACATAGACCTTATTATTGCCTGCACAGTAACACCTGACAGTTTTACACCATCGCTGAGCTGCCGGCTTCAGGCTGCGCTCGGTGCAGACAATGCGTTTGCATTTGATCTCACCGCCGCCTGCTCCGGCTTTGTTTATGCGTCGGATGTGGCAGACAGCTTCTTAAAGAGCGGAAAGGCCAAGGCGGTACTCGTTGTTTGTGCTGAGGTTCTGAGCCAGATTATGGACTATACGGATCGGACAGTGTGCTGCTTATTCGGAGACGGCGCAGGTGCGGCGGTATATGAGTGGAGCGATACGCAGCAGGGCATTCGTGCTTCTTTCATGCGTGCAGAGGGCGATAAAGGGGATGCGCTGCTCGCGCAGGCATTTACCCCATGTGACACGCTGCACAAGCAGGGACGTCAGCAGATGGACTTTTTGAAAATGGACGGACACGCAGTTTTCCGTTTTACAGCAAAGGCTGTGCCAAGTGCCATTGACGGCGTGCTCAAAAAAGCGGATATAGACATCGATCAGGTGGATTGGGTCGTTCCGCATCAGGCAAATGCTCGTATTTTGGAGATGGTTTCCCGTCGATACGGTGTACCGATGGAAAAGATCTTCAGCAATGTAGATAAGGTAGGTAACACATCCAGCGCCTCGATTCCGATCTGTTTGGATCAGATGCGGCGCGGCGGTCTGCTGCTGCCGGGACAAACAGCAATTTTTGTCGGTTTTGGCGGCGGCTTGACGTATGGCGCCATTTTGATTCAAATGTAGGAAGGAGAAGCGAATGCGTACAAGAATTACGGAACAGTTACATATTGAATACCCTGTGTTTCAGGGTGCGATGGCATGGATTGCAGACGGCTATTTGGCTGCTTCTGTCTCCAATGCGGGCGGTCTCGGCATCATTGCAGGCGGCGCGGCCCCCATTGAAGTGATTCGGGAAGAAGTAAAAAAGGCAAAGAGCATGACGGACAAGCCGTTTGCACTCAATATCATGCTGCTCAGCCCGAATGCGGATGATGTGGCACAGCTTGTCATTGACGAAAAAATTCCGGTTGTCACGACCGGCGCAGGCTCTCCTTCTAAGTATATCCAGCAGTGGAAGCAGGCGGGCACGGCAGTGATTCCGGTTGTCGCTTCTGTTGCGCTTGCGCGCCGCATGGAGCGTCTGGGCGTCGATGCAGTCATTGCAGAGGGTATGGAGTCCGGCGGACACATTGGTGAGACGACGACGATGGCTCTGCTGCCGCAGGTTGTGGATGCGGTAAACATTCCGGTTATTGCAGCGGGCGGCATCGCAGACGGCCGCGGACTGGCAGCGGTTCGCATGCTCGGCGCGGAAGGCGTACAGTGCGGAACGATTTTCCTGTCCGCAGAGGAATGCCATATTTCTCAGAAATACAAAGATTTGGTGTTTAAGGCCGGCGATATTTCTACCGTTGTCACCGGCAAGGCGTCCGGACATCCGGTGCGCTCGCTCAAGACACCGCTTTCCAGAAAATTATTGCAGATGGAAGGACATATCGAAACGCGCACGCTGGAGGAAATTGAAGCCATGACGGCGGGTTCTCTGCGCAAGGCAGTACAAGACGGCAATTTCCAAGAAGGTACCTTTATGTCGGGTCAGATCGCAGGTCTGGTCAATGAGCCGTCCACCTGTCATACGATTATTCAAAACATGGTAGAAGATGCAGAAAAGCGCCTGCGCGGTGCTGCTGCTCTGATATAAACGGAGGAAATCAATGAGTCTTGCAATTGTTACGGGCGGATCCCGTGGAATCGGCGCTGCCATTGTCAAAAAGCTGGCGGCAGAGGGCTATGATGTTGTCATCAACTGTGTGTCCAACGTAGCGAAGGCAGAAGCTGTTGCAGAGGAATGCCGTGCATTGGGTGTACAGGCGTATCCGATGGCTTGGGATGTATCCGATTCCAACGCTTGTCAGGAGGCCGCAAAGAAGATTAAGGCAGAAATCGGTGTGCCGGATGTATTGGTCAACAATGCAGGCATCACGCGCGATGGCCTGATGATTCGTCTGGGCGCGGAGAAATGGAACGAAGTAATCCAAGCCAACCTGAACAGTGTTTTTTATATGACAAGTGCAATCGGCGCACAGATGATGCGCAAAAAGGCGGGAAGCATTGTGAATATCACATCTATTTCCGGCCTGCACGGCAACTTTGGTCAGGCAAACTATACTGCGGCAAAGGCGGGCGTCATTGGATTGACCAAGACGGCAGCCAAGGAGCTGGGCAGCCGCGGCATTCGCGTCAATGCAGTCGCTCCGGGCTTCATTCAGACGGATATGACGGATACGCTGTCCGATGAAATCAAAGAAAACGCCAAATCCCGCATTGCATTGGGACGATTCGGCAAGCCGGAAGAAATTGCGGAGGCAGTTGCTTTTCTGGCATCCGATAAGGCATCGTATATTACCGGACAGGTTCTGTCCGTAGACGGCAGTACGGCACTGTGAGCGCCGGCTGTAAGACAAGGAGGAACAATATGGAACGTGTTGTCATCACCGGCATGGGCGCAGTGACACCAATCGGAAATACCGTAAACGAATACTGGGAAGGTCTGCAGACCGGCAAAAACGGCGTAGCGCCGATTACGCGTTTTGACGCTTCCGGTTACAAGGCCAGCGTTGCAGCAGAAGTCAAGAATTTCGACCCGTCCGCTGTCATTGAAAAGCGCGAAGCACGTCACATGGATCTGTACTGCCAGTTTGCAATGGTAGCCGCAGAAGAAGCAATCAAGCAGTCGGGTTTGACGGAAGGCAGTTTCGATCCGTTTCGTGCCGGCACGCTGATGGCTTCCGGTATCGGCGGCATCATGACATTGGGACAAGAGCAGGTCAAGATGATTGACCGCGGTCCGAACCGCGTTTCTCCGTTTTGCATTCCGATGATTATCGGCAACATGGCAACGGCACACGTTTCTATGCGTTTTGGACTCAAGGGCTCCAGCTTTGCACCGGTCAGCGCCTGTGCATCCGGCACTCACGCTGTCGGCGAGGGCATGCGCGCCATTCGTCACGGCTATCTGGATATCGCAGTTGTCGGCGGCGCAGAGGCGGCAATTGCACCGATTGCAGTCGCTGGCTTCTCCAACATGCATGCGCTGAGCGGCACGGAAGATCCGGAGCAGGCTTGCTGTCCGTTTGATGCGCGCCGCAACGGCTTTATCATGGGCGAGGGCGCAGGCGTTCTGGTTCTGGAAAGCCTGTCCCACGCAAAGGCGCGCGGCGCGAAGATTTTGGCAGAGGTTGCAGGCTACGGCTCGACCAGTGATGCATATCACATCACCAGTCCGGACCCGACCGGAGAAGGTCCGATGCGTGCGATGCAGATGGCTATCGAAGACGGCGGTTTGACGCCGGCTGATGTAGACTACATCAATGCACACGGCACATCTACGCCGGTCAATGATGCGTGCGAGACCAACGCCATCAAGTTGGCATTTGGCGAGCAGGCAAACAACGTTGCCATTTCTTCCACCAAATCTATGACGGGGCATTTGCTCGGCGCAGCAGGCGCGATTGAGGCAATTGCCTGCGCACTGGCTGTACAGAACGATAAGATTCCGCCAACGATTCATTATGAGCAGCCGGATGAGGCGTGCGACTTGAATTATGTGCCGAATCAGATGGTAGAAAAAGAAGTACGCGCGGCAATTTCCAACTCTTTGGGATTTGGCGGACATAATGCGACAATTTTGGTTAAAAAATACACGGATTGAGAGGCTGTAAATGGATAGAGCTTTACAGGAATTCACGTTCGAATTGATGCGCCATGCCGCAGAGCAGGGCTTGTCAAAGGTTACCGTGACCGAGGGGAACTTCTCGATTACAGTAGAAAATACACCGGTTGAGGCTGTAGCTACAGCTCCGACCGCCGCAGTACCGGCGGCGCCGGCTGCGGCACAGGAAAACGCCACACAGCCGGAAGAGGAAAGCTATTCCGGTACGGTTGTCTCTGCACCGCTGGTTGGCACATTCTATGCGGCGAATGCACCGGAGGAACCGCCGATTGTTTCTGTCGGCGATACCGTGACCAAGGGACAGACGTTGTGTATCATCGAGGCGATGAAGACAATGAACACCATCGAGAGCCCGTGTGACGGCAAGGTGCAGAAAATTCTGGTAACAAACGGCGAACTGGTAGAATACCATCAGCCGCTGATTGTCATTGAGTGAGGAGCATTTCATGAAGCTGAATATAGAACAGATCAAAGAAATTATCCCGCACAGAGATCCGATGCTGATGGTCGATTCCATTGAGGAAATGGATATCGAAGCGGGAACGGTTACCGGCACCAAGCATGTGACCGGCGACGAATTGTTTTTCAAGGGACATTTTCCGGGAAATCCGGTGATGCCGGGCGTATTTATCATCGAAGCACTGGCACAGACCGGTGCAACCGCCATTCTCTCCCGTGAAGAATTTCGCGGAAAGACCGGTTACTTTGCATCTTGGGACAAGATTAAGTTCCGCAGAATGGTGCGCCCGGGCGATACACTGACGCTGCATGTCAAGGTAATCAAAGAGCGCGGCAAGATGATTGTGGCGGAAGGCGTTGCGATGGTCGGTGAAGAAAAGGCCGCACAGGGTATCTTTACCTGTGCCATCGGAGATTGAGTATGTTTACAAAGGTATTGGTTGCCAATCGAGGCGAAATTGCCGTGCGCGTCATTCGCGCCTGCCGCGATCTTGGCATTGTCAGTGTTGCGGTGTATTCGGAGGCGGACAAAGAATCGCTTCATGCGCAGATTGCCGATGAAGCATACTGCATCGGACCGGCGCAGCCGCAGGAAAGCTATCTCAATATCAATAATATTATCGAAACTGCACTGGGCTGCGGTGCACAGGCCATTCATCCGGGCTATGGTTTTCTGTCGGAAAATCCGGAATTTGTCCGCGCCTGTGTAGAAAATGGGCTTGCATTCATCGGTCCGTCTGAACAGTCCATGCGGCTGCTCGGCGATAAAGTCCAAGCGCGCGCTTTGGCAAAAGAAGCCGGTGTGCCGCTCGCAGAAGGCTCTGACGGCGTTGTTTGTTCGTTGGAAGAAGCGAGCGAGTGGGCGCAGAAAATTGGCTATCCGGTTATGCTTAAGGCATCGGCCGGTGGCGGCGGCAAGGGCATTCGTGTCGCAGAGCGTCCGGAACAGCTGGAAGAAGCATATCAGTCGGCATCCGGAGAAGCCATTGCCAATTTTGGTGACGGCAGATTATATATCGAAAAATATATCGCGCAGCCGCGTCATATCGAAGTGCAGATTTTGGCGGATCAAGCCGGAAACACCGTACATTTGTATGACAGAGAGTGCTCGATTCAGCGGCGTCATCAGAAGCTGATCGAAGAAGCGCCTTCTGCGTTTCTGTCCGACGGACAGCGGCAGAAAATGTGTGCTTGTGCAGTGGCTTTGGCGCAGCGCGCGGGTTATACCAGTGCAGGCACCGTAGAATTTTTGGTGGATGACCAGCAGAATTTTTATTTCTGTGAGATGAACACGCGCATTCAGGTAGAGCACGGTATTTCGGAAGAAATCACCGGTTTGGATTTGGTTGCTTGGCAGCTGCGCATTGCAGCGGGCGAACAGCTGGACTTTACGCAAAAGGATGTTCCGATGCTGGGACATGCGATTGAGTGCCGCATCAATGCAGAGGACGCGGAATTTCGTCCGCGTCCGGGCACCATTCAGTCCATGCATCTGGCTGGCGGCATCGGCGTCCGCGTAGACACTGCCATTTATCAGGGATATCATATCCCGCCGTTTTATGACAGCATGATTTGCAAGCTCATGACATTTGGCAGAGACCGCAGGCAGGCATCTGCCCGCATGAAACGTGCGCTGTCCGAAATGTTGTTCGAGGGCATTGTCACGAACACAGACAGACAGCTGTCCGTACTGCTGTCCGATGCATTTGAACGGGCAGATTTCAACACCAATTCGATGGAAGACGGCGTATTTGACGTATCCAATGATGCGTAATGCAGACGGGGAGGGAATCGTATGCTGATTGATTTGTTTCACAAGACAAGAGAAAGTTCGGAGCGAATCAAACATATCAAACCAAAAAAAGAATCCGGTCACTTCTGCAAGGTGTGCGGTACGCAGCTGGATTCCGTCAAGTATGGAAAAAATCTGTATGTCTGCCCGCATTGCGGCGCACACGCGCGCTTGTTGGCATCGACACGCATTCGTCAGATTGCGGATAAAAACACGTTCTCTGAACTGTTTGGCGAGCTGCAAACGTTAGATCCGCTGCAGTTCAAAGGCTATGCGGAAAAGGTGGCACAGCTCAAGGAAAAGACCGGCATGGAAGATGCCGTTGTCACAGGCACCTGCCTGATCGGCGGCATCAAGACGTGCATTGGCGTCATGGACAGCCATTTCATGATGGCGTCTATGGGCAGCGTTGTCGGCGAAAAACTGACCCGCCTGTTTGAGTATGGTGCTGCGCACAAGCTGCCGGTTATTTTGTTTACCTGCTCCGGCGGCGCCCGCATGCAGGAAGGCATGTTTTCGCTGCTTCAGATGGCGAAGGTGAGCGGTGCAGCGGCAAAGCTGGCAGAAGCCGGTCAGCTGTATATCACGGTTTTGACCGACCCGACGACCGGCGGTGTCACGGCGAGCTTTGCCATGCTGGGTGATATCATTCTGGCAGAGCCGAAGGCGACGGTTGGTTTTGCCGGACGGCGTGTTATCGAAGGAACCATCGGTGAAAAACTGCCGAAAACGTTCCAGTCCGCAGAATTTACACTGGAGCATGGCTTCTGTGATGCGATTGTTCCGCGCGGCGAGATGAAGCAAACCCTGACGTCCCTGCTGTCTCTGCACGGGTATCCGGTAAGAAAGGTAGGTGTGAAGAATGAATCAAAAAGCAATGGCTCGTCAATTGGCCGTCATTCACGACATTGAGCGCCCAAACATTGACGATATTGTAAAAGAAATCTTCACAGACTTCATAGAACTGCACGGTGACCGCCTGTACGGCGAAGATCATGCCATGTGTGCGGGCATTGCGCGCCTCAACGGCACGCCGGTGACCGTCATCGGACAGCGCAAAGGACACACGACAGAGCAGAACATCGAAGCCAATTTTGGCATGGCGCATCCGGAAGGATACCGCAAGGCGCTGCGACTGGCAAAGCAGGCGGAAAAGTTCCATCGTCCGATTATTTGTTTTGTAGATACCGCAGGCGCGTTTTGCGGTGTCGGCGCAGAGGAGCGCGGACAGGGAGAGGCCATTGCACGCAATCTCTATGAGTTTATGGGATTGAAAGTACCTGTCATCTCGGTGGTAACCGGAGAGGGCGGCAGCGGCGGCGCATTGGGCATTGCAGTTGCCAATGAAGTGTACATGATGCAGAACGCCATTTATTCCGTCATCTCTCCGCGCGGATGCGCGAGCATTTTATGGAAGGATGCCTCCCGCGAATTGGACGCGGCGCAGGCTTTGCATATTACGGCGGAAGACCTCTTGCAATTTGACATGATTGAGGGTATTATAAAAGAAGGAATCACGCAGAGTGCGTATTTCAAAAATATCAAGACAACGCTGACCGCAGCGCTCAAGCGGCTGTCCGCAATGTCTGAACAGGAATTACAAAACCAACGATATGAAAAATTCCGAAAGATCGGCGTTTTTTATGAAAATACATGATTTAAGAAGGAGAACATACTATGTTTGAGAAGATTTGCGAAATGCTGGCTGACAAGTTTGACGTAGACGCAAGCACCCTGACCGTTGACACCAAGATCAAGGAAGATCTGCAGGCTGACTCCCTCGACATCGTTGAGCTGATGATGGATCTGGAGGAAGAGTGCGGCGTAACGATTCCGGACGAGGAAGCTACCAAGATGGTAACCATCGGCGACCTGCTGAAGTACATCGAAGAGCACAAGTAATTGTATAAACAAGCAAACGAACCCCCGACACAGTTTTTCGTGTCGGGGGTTCTTGCTATTTGTGCTATTCTTTCGTCTGTGCCAGTTTCTTTACCAGCCGTTCCAGAGCGATTAAATCTTCATCATCGAAGTTCGCCAGCATGCGGAACATGCTTTTGTGGAACTCGTTTTCGCCCGCCATGATGCGCTCGATTTGTTCGTTGAGATCCTCGTCGTTCGGGGAGAGAAACATCGAGCCTTCTCCGGTGGTTAACCATTGCTTGTTGACGTGAAATTCACGGCAGATAGATTTGATTGTTTGCTCGGTAAAGTTTCGCTGTCCGTTCTCTAATAAAGAAACGGAGCTTGCTTTGAGTCCGATTGTATTGGCAAAATCTGCCTGACTGATATTTAATGCTTTTCTAAGCTGTTTCAGACGTTCATTCATATGGATTAACCTCCTGATATATGTAAATCATATCATATTATCTTTGCAGAGTAAAGTTAAATGGTAAAAAATCATTGACTGCAATTGCTAAGTAATATATAATTATTACAGAATAAAATATAGGTGAGGGATGCCGCATGAACGATGAACAAAGAAAGGCAATATACCAGAATATCATCCAGCTATTTACGATGCTGCCGGAAGAAGAAAAGTCTTTCGTTTCAGGGTATATTGTCGGCACGATAGAGGCAAGGCTGCCCGAGAGAGAGGCGCATAAAATATTTGAACTCAGCCATCCCGACCTGCGGCTGGAAAACGCGATTCGCTGGGATGGAAACAATACAGATAAGATAGATGACTTCCTGAGCGACAGAGTGCATAGCATAGATGTGCGCGAAGATACCCTAGATATTTACATATGGGAAGGACATATCTGCTTGACGCAGGGAGACTACTTGGTAAAAGCACAAGACGGGAAAATCTGCATTGCGGAACGAACCGTGCAGCCAGAGGGAGCAAAATACTTGCTCCGATTTCCCACATAAAGACGAAAAATCCCCCGCCGGTTTTCGGCGGGGGATTGCTTTATCTTCAGATCAAATTACTTGTTCTTGTTCTGAATGTACTCGTCCATAGCAGCGGCAGCCTTCTTGCCAGCGCCCATTGCCAGGATAACGGTAGCAGCGCCGGTAACAGCGTCGCCGCCTGCGAATACGCCTTCCTTGGAGGTTGCGCCAACTTCGTCAGCGACAATGCAGCCCTTGCGGTTTGCGTCCAGACCCGGAGTCGTGGTGCGAATCAGCGGGTTCGGGGAAGTGCCGATTGCAACGATAACAGCGTCAACGTCGAGAACGTCCGTGCTGCCCTCAATCGGAACCGGACGACGGCGGCCAGACTCATCCGGCTCACCCAGCTCCATGTTCTGGATATGTACGCTCTTTACATGGAAGTCGTCGTCGCCGTAAATCTCGATCGGGTTAGCCAGCAGCTTGAAGATGATGCCCTCTTCCTTTGCGTGGTGAACTTCTTCCTTACGTGCCGGAAGCTCAGCCTCGGAACGGCGGTATACGATGTATACTTCCTCAGCGCCCATACGCTTTGCGCAGCGAGCAGCGTCCATTGCTACGTTGCCGCCGCCAAATACAGCGACGCGCTTTGCGTGGTAAATCGGGGTGTCGGAATCTTCCTTGTATGCCTTCATCAGGTTTACACGGGTCAGGTACTCGTTTGCGGAGTAAACGCCGTTGAAGCCCTCGCCCGGAATGCGCATGAAGTTCGGCAGACCAGCGCCGGAGCCTACGAAAATAGCCTCGTAACCAGCAGCAAACAGGTCGTCAATGGTCTCGGTGCGGCCGACAACAAAGTTGAGCATGAACTTTACGCCCTTTGCCTTCAGCGTGTCGATTTCCTTCTGTACGATTGCCTTCGGCAGACGGAATTCCGGAATGCCGTACATCAGCACGCCGCCAGCGGTGTGCAGTACTTCAAATACAGTAACCTCGTAGCCCTTTGCAACCAGATCACCTGCACAGGTCAGACCTGCCGGACCTGCACCGACAACGGCAACCTTGTGACCGTTGGATGCCGGTACTTCGATCGGATCGTTGGACGGATGTGCCATTGCATAGTCAGCTGCAAAGCGCTCCAGACGGCCAATGCCAACCGGTTCGCCCTTGATGCCGCGGACACACTTGCTCTCGCACTGGCTCTCCTGCGGGCATACACGGCCGCAGACAGCCGGAAGGGAGCTGGTCTCTTTGATCTTTGCGTTTGCTTCCAGGAACTTGCCTTCCTTAATCAGAGCGATGAATTCCGGAATCTGTACATTTACCGGACAGCCGCCAACACACGGCTTATTTTTACAGTTCAGGCAGCGGGTTGCTTCGTCCACTGCGGTAGCCTCGTCATAACCGAGGGAAACTTCCAAGAAGTTCTTATTTCTTACGTTCGGATCCTGTTCCGGGATCGGATTCTTCACTGGGGACATATTCGGCTTTGCCATCTTACTTTACCTCCATTTTCATGAGATTGCACTGGTGCTCTCTAGCAGCCTGCTCCTGCGGCTTGTAGATAGCGGAACGGCGCATAGCCTCATCGAAGTCAACCTGATGACCGTCGAAGTCCGGACCGTCTACACAAGCGAACTTGGTCTCGCCGCCAACCGTCAGACGGCAGCCGCCGCACATACCCGTGCCGTCAACCATGATGGTGTTCATGGAAACGATGGTCTTGATGCCGTATGGCTCAGTCGTCTTGCAGACGAACTTCATCATAATCATCGGGCCGATGGCAATGACAACGTCGTACTTGTTGCCGGCTTCAATCAGTTCCTTCAGCGCATCGGTAACAAAGCCCTTGTGACCGTTGGAACCGTCATCGGTTACCAGCGTCAGTCTGGAACATGCGCCCTTCATCTCATCTTCGAGAATGATGGCATCGGTGTTGCGGAAGCCTGCGATCAGATCTACGTCAACACCCATGTCGTGCAGCTTCTGTGCCTGCGGCAGTGCGATGGCACAGCCCAGACCGCCGCCGACAACAGCAGCCTTCTTGATGCCGTCGAATTCAGACGCCTTGCCCAGCGGGCCTACAAAGTCATGCAGGCAGTCGCCTTCGTTCATCTGACCCAGCTTCATGGTCGTTGCGCCAACTTCCTGTACAACAATCGTGATGGTGCCCTTCTCGCGGTCGTATGCAGAGATGGTCAGCGGGATACGCTCACCGTCCGCATCAACGCGAAGAATGATGAACTGTCCCGGCTCGGCCTTCTTTGCAACATACGGTGCATCGATAACCAGCAGGACTACGTTTGAACTCAAACGACGCTTTTCAAGAATTTGATACATGAAAATATCCTCCTAATATCATAAAACATATGAAATAACACAAATCAATCAACAATACTTTTTTAGATAAACCAACTGAATCTATCATACAATATTTGAGGAATTTTCACAATACCTTTGGAATTTTTTTTTACGAAAATCAATAACTATGCAAAAGATTCCGAAGATATGCAAAAAGGTATCCTAGATGTTTTCGTTCTATCATCAAGACTTTACACATAAGCTGAATCAATCACACGGAGAAGGGAGGGCTTGCTGTGGAACAGCAGCTCAAACAAGCCTGTGCCTGCCTGCTGCCGGAGCGCAGACAGGCATTGGCCCGTCTGCCCATCGACACACAAGCGCGCTGCGAAGAGCTTCGCCTGCGTGTCGAACAGCCGATGCAGATTGTCATTGGCGGAAGCGAACAGCGTGTCGGCGAATCGGTTTTTCACAGCGCGGAAATCAAAGATACGCTGGAGCGGGCGGCGGAGTATTCTTTGCACACATGCGCGGACAGCCTGCGGCAGGGATTTCTGACGATGCGCGGCGGGCATCGCGTCGGCGTGTGCGGACAGACCGCTGTACAAGACGGAGTCATGCTCTCCTTTCGCAGCATCTCCTCGCTCAATATCCGCATCGCCCGCCAGATCAAGGGCGCTGCCTCACCGGAGCTGCTGCGGCAAATCCGCGATGGCACGCACCTGCACAACACGCTGTTTTTGTCCCCGCCGGGCTGGGGGAAAACGACGCTGCTGCGCGATATTGCCCGTCAGCTCGCTGATGCAGGTGTTCGCACGGCGGTGGCGGATGAACGGGCGGAGCTGGCAGCGCTGTATCATGGCGTTCCGCAGTTTGACATTGGCAGGCATACCGATGTGATAGACGGCTGTCCGAAAGCACAGGCGGCGATGATGCTGGTCAAGACCATGTCTCCGCAGCTGTTGCTGCTGGATGAAATCACCTCAGAGGCGGACATTTATGCCGCAGAATGCGCCGCACACTGCGGCACTGCGGTGTTTGCGTCTGCGCATGCGTGGGATTTGGAGGATTTCCAACTGCGGCCGCTCTATCAGCGCTTGCAGGAACGAAAAATCTTTACCCGCATCTTTTGTATTGAACAGGGACATCAGGTGACGCGCTTGATTTAGATAAAAATGAGAAAGGAAGAAGCGGAATGTTAAAGATTTTGGGTGTGCTGCTGGTAATTGGTTCGTTTACCGGCATTGGAATGACCCAGCGGCAGCAGTTTCGGCGGCGCGTCATTGCACTGGGCGATATGCTGTCTGCGCTGGATATGATTTCGGCAGAGCTGTCGTTTCATCTGACGAGCATTCCGGACATTGTAGCCAAGCTCGCGGCAGACACACGCAGCAGCATTTGCGGGCTGTTCCAGCCCATGCAGCAGCTCATGCGGCAGGATGACAATTTGTCGATGACGTTCAAATGGATGAAAAGCATGCGCGAATACGGCGCATCTGTCGGGCTCACGCAAGATGACGTTGTGATTTTGTGTGACTTGGCGGAATTCATTGGGAAATACGATGTACAGGCACAGCTGAACAGCATTGCCTATGCGAAAGCGCGTCTGACCAAACAGTTGGATATTGCCTCGATGGAGATGAAAAGCAAAGGAAATGTGTACCGCACCTGCTGCGTGGCGGCGGGAATTCTGCTGGTACTGGTTTTAATCTGACAATGATGATGCGCCTATGGAAGTGGATTTGATTTTTAAAATTGCCGCAGTCGGCATTCTGGTTGCGGTGCTCAATCAGCTGCTCGTCCGCTCGGGAAGAGAAGAACAGGCGATGATGACCACGCTGGCGGGATTGATTGTGGTCATGATGCTGATTGTGCAGAAAATCAGTGAGCTGTTTACGTTGATTCAACATGTATTTGATTTTTAAGCTGGCAGTACTGGCTGTCTGCGGCGCATTGTTTGCCGCATTTCTCAAGCCGCTCTCACCGGTCTTTGCCATTTTCACGTCACTTGCGTGCGGACTGCTGCTGATTTATGCCGTGCTTGACCCTGTCAAGCAGATTTTCGATGCATTGTCCGGATTTTTGACGGCAGTGGGTGTTTCCCGCCATCTATATGTGCCCGTCATCAAGGCGGTTGGCATTGCGGTTCTCGTACACATCACCGCGCAGGTGTGCAGAGACGCGGGAGAAAGTGCGCTGGGCAGCAAATTGGAATTGGCAGGCGTAATTGCCGCCATCGCGGTGTGCATTCCGCTCATGCGGGAGGTGTTCACACTGCTGGAATCCATGCTTTTGTAACGAAAACAAGGAGCAGACGTATGAAACGCTTTGTCATTGTCATGCTGCTGGGGCTGTGTTTCGTGCAGTACCTGATACAGCCGCACGCATATGCGGCGCAGATGTTCTCTGACCGGCAGACACAGGGACAGGCGGATATGCGACGGTCATTGGATGGCGAGAGCCGGATGGTATTGGACGCAATTTCCGACGGGGAAGATTTGACACAAAGCATTTCACAGATTTTACGACAGACAAAACAGCAGCAGCGCGGTGCAATTGCCGAGGCCGTTGCGGCGCTGACCGGCGCTGCGGTCGTGATGCTGCTGTGCAGCTGTGCGGAAGCCTTTTCTAAGACATCCCGCATTTCTCCGCTGATTTTGCAGCTGGCGGGAGCGCTTGGTATGACGGCGGCTGTCTATCAGACGCTTGCCGGACTGACCAGTTTGTGCCGAGAGACCACAGAACAAATACAGATTTTTTCCAAGTCTATGCTGCCGGTCATGACAACGGCAATTGGACTGTCCGGTTCGCCCGCCTCTGCCGCACTGGTGTATGGCGGAACGATGTTTGCGCTGGATTTGTGCATTTCCTTGATTACCGGCGTATACATTCCGGCTGTGTCGGCGTATGTGGCCATTCTCACCGTGAACACGGCTATTGGAAATGATATGCTCAAACGGCTGGCGGCGTGCGTCAAGTGGCTGATTACCGGTTCTCTCAAGCTGCTGCTGACACTGTTTTTCTTTTACATCACGATTTCCGGTTCTGTCAGCCACGGCATGGATGCAGGGGCGGTGAAGGCCGCCAAATTTGCGCTCAATTCGTCGGTGCCGCTGGTCGGGAATATCTTGTCCGGTGCAACGGATTCTGTGCTGGCGGGTGCCGTTGTGCTCAAAAATTCTCTGGGTGTGTTTGGCATGCTGTGTATCTGCGCCATTTGTCTTGTGCCGTTTTTGCGGATTGGCGTCAACTATCTGGCGTTCAAAATCGGAGCGGCTGTGCTGTCGCCGATTTGCCCCAAATCGCTCAGCGGATTGGCAGACGGCATCGCGGACAGCATTGGTATGATTTTCGGCATGTTGGGCAGCTGCTCGGCAATTTTATTTTTTGAGCTGGTGTATTCGGTGGTGATGGTGACATGATTGAACTGCTGCGCCAGATGATTTTGAGCGTGACGGCGGCATCTCTGTTCGGTGCAGTTGTGCTCGCAATGGTTCCGGATGGTGCAATGAAGGAGGTGCTTCGGATGGGAACCGGCCTGGTTTTGATTGTATCGCTTGTACTTCCGATGCAGCGATATACACCGCACGCAATCAGCGATTTTCTCCCGCGGCTGGAGCGGCAAACGGCACGAAGTCAAGATACCACGAATCTCATCCGGCAGGAGATTCTCCGAGAAGTGGAGGCGGAAACCGTACAGGACATCGAGCAGATGGCACAGAGCCGGCAGCTTTCCTGCAAAGCGCAGGTGACGGCGCAGATTCAAGAGGACAATCAAGTCGTCATTCAGCGCGTCTGCCTGCGGTGGGCAGCACAGACGGATGATTTTTCTGCGTTCAAGCAGACACTTGCACGGCAGCTCGGCATATCTGCCGACAGCATTCTCATACAATGAAGCAGGAGCGGCAATCGTATCAGGCAACGCTGCTGCGCTTGTGGGAACGCTATAAGTTCTTTGTCGTTGCCATTTTGCTCGGGGCTGTGCTGACAGCGGGAAATCTGCGTCCGGAATCCGAATCACAGAAGCAGGAAACGGAGAAGCAAGACGAGGTATTTGATTTGCAGGCGTTTCAGCAGCAAGTGGCAGACAGTCTGTCTCAGATTGACGGCGCAGGGAGCGTAACGGTGCTCTTGTCTCTGGAGACCGGAGAGGAATCGGTTTATGCGGCGGATGTCAGCGAATCCAGTCAAGCGGCCGAGAATAACAGCAGCGAATCGTATGAGCGTTCGACGTCGATTTTGTCGGACGGCAGTTATGGAGAAGCGCCGATTTTGATTAAGAGCAAGTACCCAACATTTCGCGGCGCGATGATACTGTGCGAGGGCGCAGATGACGATGCGGTTCGCCTGCAAATCGTGCACGCGGTCTCTGCCCTATGCGGCATTTCCAGCGATCACATCTCTGTATCCAAACGAACACAATAGGAGGGAGAACATGGTATCCTTACGCAAGCGCGGTGCCGTATACGGCGTGATTGGTCTCATGCTGTGCGTCGCAGTTTATTTGAACTGGAGCTATTTTCAGACACCGGACGAATTGACCATTGCCGATCAGGCAGAGGCGAGCGGAAGCGTGTACGGTGCGGTTACAGCGGTAGACAATACCGATGCAGCGGCATCCTCCGACGATTCTGCGAAAAAGACGCAGAAAACCGATTATTTCGCGCAGGCGCGATTGTCGCGGGAGACTGCACGGGATGAAGCACTCACGATGCTGCGGGAAACCGTCTCTGATGACAGCGCATCGGAGGACGCCAAGAAACAAGCGAGCGAGAAGATTACACAAATCGCAGGCAATACCGTAAAAGAAGAACGGTTGGAAAGTCAGCTCAAGTCCAAGGGATATACCGACGCGGTCGTTTATATTTCAGAGGAGACGATCAGCGTCATTGTTTCCTCGCCAAAGGGCGGTCTGAATGCCTCGTCTACGGCGGCTATTTCGGATATGGTATTGTCTGAAACCGGCGCACAGGCATCCATGCTCCGTGTCAGTGAAGCGAAATAATCCGGCTTTTTTTAATTTCTTGTTTTCAAACGTCAATCCATATGGTATAATCACATCGTAAGGAGTGTGATACCCATGGCAGACGGTAAGGAATACTGGACTTCCGGCGGCGAACAGGACAGTGTTCGCATTTCTGAGGATGTCATCGCGTCGATTGCGGCAATTGCGGCATCTGAGACAGAGGGCGTAGGCAACCTCTATTCCGGCATTGGCACCAACGTCGCAGAGTTTTTGGGCAAGAAGAGCCTGGCGAAGGGCGTAAAGGTTGTGTTCCATGGTGATCTGGTTGAAGTCGAGGTCAGTATGCTCGCACAGTACGGCTATGATATTTGCGAGGTCAGCAAAAAGGTGCAGGAGGCAGTTCGTTCTTCGATTCTGTCCATGACCGGTATGCGTACTTCGGCGGTAAATATCAACGTGGGCGGCGTGTCCTTTGAGACGTCGACGGCTGTATCTACCGAGGTTCAGTAACCGCAGCACAGTAAAATAAACCCTGACCGGCGCTGGTCGAGGGTTTATTTTTTTGCAGACTTGTTGTATAATATATTTTAAATCATAAAATGGCTAGTTTTGACCGAATACGGAGGTATCCCTGTGGGAAGAAAAGAAGCAAGAGAAATTGCACTGCATCTGATTTTTGAATTGAGCTTTAAACAGTTTGATGACGCAGAACTCGTTTCTGCCCGTCTGGAGCAGGAAGTCATGGAATCGCTGGCGGGCGATGTTGCGCTGTACGCAGGCGAGCTGCCGGAAGAGCAGAAGACCTATATTCGCAACACCGTTCTTGGCGTCTGTGCACACAACGCAGAGCTTGACGCCGTGGTAGAAGCGCATTCCACCAACTGGAAGACCAATCGTCTGACCCATATGACGATGTCTCTGCTTCGTCTGGCACTGTACGAGATGCAGTACGCAGATGACGTTCCGGTAGGCACCGCAATTGATGAAGCGGTTGCACTTGCAAAGAAGTATGAGTCCAAGGAAGCATCTGCATTTGTCAACGGCGTTCTCGGCGCGGTTGCACGCGAAAAGGCAGACGAGAAGGCGGAATAAATGTCTCGCTTTTTTGGTATTGATACATCCAATTACCGCACATCGGCGGCGCTGTTTGACAGTGAAACGATGCAGTGGAAAAATTCCGGCAGACTGCTGGAAGTGCCGGAAGGGCGCATTGGTCTGAGACAGAGCGATGCGCTGTTTCAGCATGTGCTGCACTTGCCGGCGCGCATCGATGCGCTGGAAGCCGGCTTTGGCAAAAATCTTCGCGCCATTGCGGCGAGCACGCGGCCGAGAGCGGTAGAAGGCTCGTATATGCCGTGTTTTCTGGCGGGAGCAGGACAGGCGCGCAGTATGGCACATGCACTCGATGTGCCGTTTTATGAGGTCTCTCATCAGCAGGGACATTTGGCGGCAGCGGCGCTGTCCGCGAATGCGCTGGACTTGCTGCGGCAGCCGTTTTTGGCATGGCATTTGTCCGGCGGTACAACTGAACTGCTGCACGTCAAGCCGGAAGGCAAGCTGTTTTCGGCGGAAATTATCGGCGGCACGGATGATTTGGCAGCGGGTCAGCTCATTGACCGCGCAGGAAATCTGCTCCATCTGCCGTTTCCGTCCGGCGCACAGCTGGAGCAATTGGCAGACCAGTGCGAAGAACCGGAAAAACCGTTTCGACCCAAAGTGACGGATTTTCATTTTTCGCTGTCCGGTGCGCAGAATAAAATTGAACAGCTGCATCAAAAGGGTGCTGATGCGCCGACTGTCGCGCGATATGCGATTGATATTGTATCCAGCGCGGTTGTCAAAGCAACCGAACAGGCAGTGCAGGCGACCGAATTGCCGGTGCTGTGCGCGGGCGGCGTCATGTCCAATCGGCTGCTGCAAAAACGAATGCGCCGTAAATTTGGTGCGAAGTTTGCCGAACCGGTATTGTCCGGAGACAATGCCGTGGGCGTTGCGGTCTTGGCGGCGATTTTGAGCGGAGAATTGGCATGAGACAATCTGGTGCAAACATCTATACCGTAACGCAAGTCAATCACGCGATTAAACTGCTGCTGGAAGATCAGGATGCTTTCCGCAATCTATATATTCAGGGAGAGCTTTCGAACTATAAGAGGTATCCGTCCGGACATCACTATTTTACTTTGAAAGATGCGGACGGTGTGCTCTCAGCTGTGATGTTTCGCTCGGACGCTGCGCGTCTGCGCTTTCAGCCGGAAAACGGAATGAAAGTCATTGCGCGGGGGCGGATCAGCGTATACCCGCAGCGCGGACAGTATCAAATGTACGTTGCCGACATGATGCCGGATGGTATCGGCGCGCTGACAATTGCTTTTGAACAGCTCAAACAGCGTCTGTATCAAGAGGGGCTGTTTGACGAAGGACATAAAAAGCCGATTCCGCGGCTGCCGGCGCGCATTGCTGTTGTGACATCGCCGACAGGTGCCGCCGTGCGCGATATTTTGCGTATTTTGAAACAGCGGTATCCGATTGCGCACGTCGTTATTTATCCTGTGCTTGTGCAGGGCAAAGAAGCTGCCGGACAAATCGCTGCGGCGATTGAAGCGGTCAACCGCCGCCATGATGCAGATGTCATGATTGTCGGCCGCGGCGGCGGTTCTTTGGAAGATTTGTGGGCGTTCAACGAAGAAATTGTCGCGCGAGCGATTTACGCTTCGGAAATTCCGGTCATCTCCGCCGTCGGACACGAGCCGGATATTACCATTTCGGATTTTGTCGCGGATGCCAGAGCGTCTACGCCGTCCAATGCGGCGGAAATTGTCGCAGCAGACACGCGCGCGATTCGAGATGGTCTGTATCATGCCAATACGGTCATGCGCGGCGATATGCTGGATATGTTGCACGGCTTCCGGCTGCGTTTGGAAGCACTGGACAAGCGCCGCAAGCTGCGCGCGCCGCTGGGATATATTCAGGATAAGCGATATCAATTGGAACACGTATCGGGACAATTGTCTGTGGCAATGCGGCAGATTGTTGCGGCGGATCGGCAGCGATTTGTTGAACAGGCGGCATATCTGGATGCATACAGCCCGCTCAAAGTTCTGGCGCGCGGGTATTCCGTTGTGACCAAAGACAACGCTGTGATTTCCAGCAGTGCCAAGCTGCACAAGGAGGACGAAATTACGATTCGCTTTGCCAAGGGCGGTGCCGTGTGCACGGTCAAGCAGGTAAAGCGAAAGGTATGAGGAAATATAAGCATGGAAGATTTGACATTTGAGCAAGCCATGCAGCGCTTGGAAGAGATTGTATCGCTTCTCGAAGACGGCAAAGCACCGCTGAACGAGAGCATGGCGCTGTTTGAGGAGGGCACCAAGCTGTCTGCGTATTTGTCCCAATTGTTGGACACGGCGGAGCAAAAGGTGACGATGATGACCGTACGCGACGGAGCAGAGACCGAGATTCCGTTTGACACGCAGGAAGGAGAATGACAGATGACGCTGAAAGAACAGCTTGCAGCATACAGCAAGATGGTAGAAGACCGTTTGATGACATATATTCAGCCGAGCGAGGACAAAGGACAAGCCGTTGTCTTTGAAGCCTGCCGCTATTCTGCAATGGCAGGCGGCAAACGCCTGCGTCCGGGATTGGTACTGGAATTTTGCCGTGTGTGTGGCGGAGATTTGGAAGCGGCGCTTCCATTTGCCTGCGCATTGGAGATGATTCACACCTATTCTCTCATTCACGACGATCTGCCGTGCATGGACAACGATGATTTCCGCCGCGGAAAGCCGACCAACCACAAGGTATACGGCGAAGCAACGGCGGTTCTGGCCGGTGATGGCCTGCTGAATTTGGCGTTTGAAACAGCTTCTGATCCGGCGAATACCAAGCTGGTGTCGGCGGAAACACAGGTCAAGGCAATTCGGATGCTGTCGCGTGCGTCGGGCATGGACGGCATGATTGGCGGTCAGATTTTAGATATGCAGGCGGAGGAGACGTCCATCTCTCTGGAACAGCTCAAAACATTGCAGGAGCTGAAAACCGGCGCCTTGATCAGCGTAGCAGCTCAGCTCGGCTGTTTGATTGGCGGAGCGACGGCAGAACAGACACAGGCAGCTGCCACATATGCGGCGTGCATCGGTCTGGCATTTCAGATTCAGGACGACATTCTGGATATCGAAGGCGATGCGGAGACATTCGGCAAGCCGATTGGCTCGGATGAGGAAAACGGCAAGAGCACATATCCGTCGCTGCTCGGACTGGAAAAGTGCCATGCGCTCGTGCACGAGCTGTCGCAGCAGGCAGTGGACGCACTGGCATCGTTTGCGGATGCTGGCATCCTGCCGGAGTTAGCATACTCTTTGGCGGATCGCAACCATTAAGAATAAAACAAAAACAAAACAAAAATGAAATTGTTGTAAATAAATTGCTGTATCCCTTGCAAAAACGATGCAGAATATGGTACAGTAATACGCGGTGGCGCAGTATTCTAGTCAGCCGCTTCGACTCCTAAGACGGGCCTAAAAATCCGTAGAAAGGCACATCGATGAAGTCCCTGGTGTTTGCTTCTTACGCCCAGTTTGGGGTGGATGCTGGGGGTTAAGGTTTTAGGATGCTTCCCAATGGCATGGGAATATAGTTCCTATTACCGTGGAGACCGGTTGCTGTAGAGGACCTATACACCTTCGGGTTGATGGATTCTTTACGGGATCGGAATAAACCTGCAATGCGGTGCGAATGCAGCTCGACTGCAAAGACGCTGTGTGCAGCGTAGCCTGCCTTGCGTGAGTCTGGGGGATCGGGTGTCCGCAGATGCATGGTCATGGCCATGATCGTCTCCTGTATTGACCCGTGAAACCTACCTTGCAAAAGAGGCTAAGAGTCGGACTGGCTGTCGCGGAAATCGCCTAGACTGTCGTAACTGGGCAGACAGAGGATTGCAGTACGGACTAAGTGGCAATTCGGTACCGGAATCGGTAACGACCCGGCACAGACCATAATGGGAAACCGCCAACTGGCAACGGTTGGTCGTCTCTGGGGAAATCCAACCGAACCTCAAGCCGTAAGATTTACTCTGTCTGCTGCCACCCTTGTATAAACATACAAAAGCGCCGTGCGTCTGACGATGAAACATCATCGATAACGCGGCGCTTTTTTCACGCCTTTTTGGTGTAAAGTTAGAAAGAAATTCAAATCGCTTGACATACTATGTAATTCATCATAAAATGTTTACAACAGAATAAATACAAATATTGTGAATATGGAGGACACATCACTTGGACAGCGACACAGGAAAACCGAAAAAAAAGACAAAGCAGAAGCAGAACGGCAATTCCGTCAATGTGAGATGGATTGCAACGATCAGCATCACGAGCTTTCTGCTGTCCGTGCTCATGTCGTACACATCGAATCGGGCACTGGAAAGTGTAGGAAACATCATTGCGTTTGTCATTCTGCTCGTGTTTATTTCGATAGGCATTTTGTTTGATATTATCGGCGTTGCTTCAACGGTTGCAACGGAAAAACGCTTTCACTCGATGGCGGCGCGCCGCGTCAATGGTGCCAAGCAGGCGATTTGGATCGTGCGAAATGCGGAAAAGGTCGGCAGCTTCTGCAACGACGTAGTCGGTGACATTTCCGGCATCATTTCCGGTGCGACAAGTGCTGTTATTATTACGCGGCTGACGCAGGATGGAACCGACGTGCGCTCTGTCATTCTGTCATTGGTTATTACGGGCTGTGTGTCGTCGCTGACGATCGGCGGCAAGGCCATTGGCAAGACATTCGCGATTTCCCACAGCGAGGACATTGTGTTTCTCACCGGCCGTGTGCTGTCAATCCTGCCGTGGAAAAAATAAACAAGATGCCGCAGGAGCAATTCCGCGGCATCTTATTGGAATTCGGGGTTAAGAGATGGAAAAGCAGAAAGAGACGATGCGATATGGTCTTTTGGATCGGGACGATTTGCCCTCGATGCTGGGATCGCTGACAAAAGAACAATTGGATGAACTTTGCGGAGAAATTCGGCAGTTTTTGTTGGATCATGTCTCGCAAACGGGCGGACATCTGGCGTCCAATCTCGGTGCGGTAGAGCTGACGATAGCACTGCACCGTTGTTTTGACACATCGCGCGACCGCTTGCTCTTTGATGTGGGGCACCAGTGCTATACACACAAAATTCTGACGGGACGAAAAGATGCATTTGGTCAGCTGCGGCAGTTTGGCGGCATCTCCGGCTTTTTGAAACCGTCGGAGTCCATACACGATGCATGTATTACAGGACATGCGTCCAGCTCGATTTCTGTCGCACAGGGCATGGCGCATGCGCGCACGCTGCTGGGCGAAGACTATTCCGTCGTCGCAGTCATCGGTGACGGTGCACTGAGCGGCGGTATGGCATACGAAGCGCTCAATTCCGCTGGAGCCAGCAAAGAACCGCTGATTGTCGTGCTCAACGACAACAACATGTCGATTGATAAAAATGTCGGTGCGATGAGCCGCCATTTGCAGCATTTGCGCGTTCAGCCGGAGTACATCCGCATGAAGCAGGACGTCAAACAGGTGCTCGACCGCTCCCGCGTCGGAGAACGGGCGGCAAACTGGATTTCGCGCTCCAAACGCGCCGTCAAGTCCATGGTTTTGCAGTGCTCCATGTTTGAGCAGATGGGCTTTACCTATCTCGGACCGGTGGACGGTCACGATGTGCTGGCGATTTGCGATTTGCTTCAAATTGCCAAAGACATGAAAAAGCCTGTGCTCATCCATGTCAAAACAAAAAAAGGCAAGGGATACAGCTACGCAGAGCAGCAGCCGAACAAATACCACGGTGTTTCCAAATTTAATATCGGAACCGGTCAGCCGCTCAAGAAGGCCGTGACCAATTTCTCGACAGAATTTGGCAAAGAGCTGGTGCGTTTGGCAAAGACCAATCAAAAAATTTGCGCGATTACAGCAGCGATGCCGTCGGGTACCGGTCTGGGCACGTTTTCGCAGTTGTATGGCAATCGCTTTTTTGATGTCGGCATTGCGGAGGAACACGCCGTCGCGATGACTGCCGGCATGGCAAAACAAGGCCTGCGTCCGGTCTGCGCGCTGTATTCGACGTTTTTGCAGCGTGCATATGACCAGCTCATTCACGATGTGGCGATTGATCGTGTGCCGATTGTTTTGGGTATTGACCGCGCAGGCATTGTCGGAGAAGACGGTGCGACGCACAACGGCGTATTTGATGTTGGATTTCTGCGTCAGATTCCGGGCATGACCTTGCTGGCGCCGTCCAGCTATGCGGAGCTGCGCGGGATGCTGCGCAGTGCGGTGCAGCACACGGACGGTCCGATTGCGCTGCGCTATCCGCGCGGCGGAGAAGGCGCATATACCGAAGATCACTGGCAGGGACAGGCTGCGGTCTGTCTGCGGGAAGGCACGGATGTTGCTCTGGTGTCATACGGTATCATGATCAATGAGGCACTGCAAGCGGCGGAGATTCTGGAGGCACACGGTGTTTCTACAGCCGTATACAAGATAAACATTTTGACCGCCGCGTTTTCTGATGAATTTTTGCGGCAGGTTTCTCGGTGCGGCCGCGTTGCCGTGATAGAGGATGTCATGCACGCAGGCGGCATCGGGCAGGCGCTTGCAGAAACGCTGGCGCTGCAGCAGATACAGATGAACTGGATTCGCCTGTTTCACACAGACAGCAGTTTTGCGCCGCAGGGAGCTGTTCGGCAGATATACGAATATTACCATTTAGACGGCAACACAGTTGCCAAGACCTGTTTGGAGGCTATACAGCATGAAAAAGAAGAGACTGGACGTTCTTCTGTTTGAAAAAGGCATGGTGCCGTCCCGTGAGCGCGCAAAAGCGATCATTATGAGCGGTATCGTTTATGTAAATAACCAGAAGGCAGACAAAGCCGGCATGAGCATTCCGGAAGACGCTGAAGTTGAGATTCGCGGCAAGACAAATTCATTTGTCAGCCGCGGCGGACTCAAGATTGAAAAGGCGCTGACATATTTCCAGATTGACCCGAAAGATCTTTGCGTGATGGATATCGGCGCATCAACGGGCGGTTTTACCGACTGTCTGCTGACGCGCGGCGCGAGAAAAGTCTATTCGATTGATGTCGGATACGGTCAGCTTGCATGGAAGCTGCGCCAGGATCCGCGCGTGGTCTGCATGGAGCGCACCAATATCCGCAAAGTCACGCCGGATATGCTGGACGATGTGCCGGAGTTCGCTGTCATTGACGTGTCGTTTATTTCGCTCAAGCTGGTGCTTCCGGTCGTTGCACAGCTATTAAACGAGCACGGTCGCATTGCCTGTTTGATTAAGCCGCAGTTTGAAGCCGGAAAGGGAAAAGTCGGTAAGAAAGGCGTGGTGCGCGAACCGGAAATTCATCTGGATGTACTCAACGCATTTATTGAGAATGCACACGAAGCCGGTTTCCACGTCTATAATCTGACCTTCTCGCCGATTAAGGGGCCGGAAGGCAACATCGAATTTTTGGGATACATCGGCAAAGACGGAGAAGATGCCGATATAGATACCGCAGCCTTGGTTGCAGAAGCACATGGAGCGTTAGACAAACATGACGAATGAACGCTTACAGCATCCCATCAAGAAGGTCATGATTTGGCCGAACACCGGAAAAGAGGGCATGGGACTGGCGGTTCGTCAGGCGGCGGATGTTCTGCGGGAGTTCGGCGCAGAGGTGATTTTGGCGGAACGGGCACTGGAAATCGGCATTGATACAGACGGATTTCTTGTGCACACCCTGCAAAAGGCGATGATTGAAGCGGACTTTATCGTGGTGCTCGGCGGAGACGGCACAATTCTCTCCATGGCGCAGCACGCAGCCCCGTATCATGTGCCGATTTTCGGCGTGAATATGGGACACGTAGGCTTTATGACGGAAGTAGAGTTTCCGGAGTTCCGCATGATTCAGCGCATCTTTGAGGGCGATTATACGATTGATGATCGTATGATGCTGGATGTTGATGTCATTCGCGGAGATCAGCTGGTGTATCGTTCGATGGCGCTGAATGAGGCCATTGTCAAGACCGGTTCGATTTTTCGCATCAGCCTGTTGGATATTTTCTGCGACCGGCAGCCCGTGTGCTCCCTGCACGGCGACGGTGTCATCGTTGCCACGCCGACGGGCAGTACGGCATATTCCTTGGCGGCCGGCGGCCCGATTATTGAGCCGTCTGCGGAAAACATCTCGGTTGTGCCGATTTGCCCGCATGAGGTAAACGCAAAATCGTACATCTATTCTCCGCATCGAGAGATCAGCATTGAGCCGCGATTTTTTAACGATGCGACGATATTTGTGTCCTGCGACGGCCGCAGAGGCTTTGAACTGATGGACGGCGACCGCGTATCTATTCGCAAGGCTCCGTTTTGCACGCAGCTGCTTCGCGTCAAGGGAAATAGCTTCTATTCGCTGTTAAATGAAAAATTGACCATTCGGCGCGTATAAAAGAGGAATAATCATGAAATTTCAACGCCAAGCAAAGATTTTGGAACTCATTGAGACCAATGAGATTGAGACGCAGGAGGAACTTTCCTCGCGCCTGCGTCTGTTAGGCTATGAGACCACACAGGCGACGGTTTCCCGCGATATCAAGGAATTGCGTCTGATTAAAATTCTGTCTCCGTCCGGCAAGTATCGCTATGCGACGTCCGCGCAGGAGGCAGAGAACAGTTATGCCAGCCGCTTGCAGAATATCTTTCGAGAGTGTGTAACCAGCGTTGCAGCAGCACAAAATCTGGTCGTGATTAAAACATTTCCGGCGCTGGCGCCTGCGGCAGCCAACGCGATTGATGCCATGCGGCTTCCCAACGCGCTGGGCTCCATCAGCGGCGATGACACGGTATTCATTGCAATGAAGGACAACGAAAGCGCGGTTGAATTTTGCGAAGCCACCAAGAAAAACTTGAAATAAAAGAGGTGCCATTATGCTGAGTCTGCTTCACATTGAAAACATTGCTATCATTGAACAGGCAGACATTGTTCTGCAGCCGGGATTTACCGTGCTGACAGGCGAGACGGGTGCCGGAAAATCCATTATTATTGATTCCATCGGCGCGATTTTGGGACAGCGCACCAGCCGCGAGCTCATTCGCAGCGGCGCAAAAAAAGGCTTTGTCAGTGCGGTATTTGAAGATATTCCCGCAGCGCTCAAGCGCCAGCTGGAAGAACTGGGCTTGGACGCGGAAGATGACGGAACCGTCCGCATTCAGCGTGAGCTGTCGGCAGAAGGGCGCAGCGTGTGCCGCGTCAATATGCGTCCGGTATCCGCGTCCGTGCTCAAGACGCTGAGCCCGTACCTTATCAATATACACGGCCAGCATGACGGGCAGAAGCTGATGCAGGAAGAATATCACATTGACTTTTTGGACAGCTTTTTCGAGGCGGAAACGCTGCTGGAGCAATTTCGCCCGATGTACGCAGAGCTGCACACCCTGCGCAGCAAAATTCGGGAACTAGAGAAAAGCGGACAGCAGCGCGAACAGCGCATTGATATGCTTCGATATCAGATAGATGAAATCGCGGCGGCACAGCTGCAGCCGGGTGAGGAAGAAATGCTGACCGAGCGGCGGCAGTTTTTTGAAAATGCCGGACAGCTGGCGTATTCGCTGCAGGCGGCAAGCAAATTGCTTTCCGGCGGCGAAGAGGACGACGGCGCGATGGACTTGCTGTCGCGCGCGGCAGATGAATTGGCGGATGTGGCGGCATTATCTCAGGACTTGAATAATTTGTCGCAGAAAGCCGAAGAAGCGCGCTATCAGGTCGAGGATTTGGCGGCATCGGTCGCCATGCTGGCGGCAGATGTCGATTTTTCTCCCAAGGAGCGCGATGCCGTAGAAGAACGGCTGGATGTGATTTACCGTCTGCGCCGCAAGTATGGCGCAACCATCGAAGAAGTGCTTGCTTATCATGACAAGGCATCCAAAGAGCTGGGCGAGTTGGAAAATGCGGATGACCGCAAAGACGAGATGATGGAGGAATACCATCGAACGCTGACCCGTGCGAGAGAAATCGCCAGTGAGCTGTCCAAGCGCCGCAGGCAGGCGGCAGAGGAGCTGGAGGCAAAAATTGTCGCGCAGCTCAAGGATCTGGATATGCCGAAGGTTCGCATCAGCATTCAAGTCTCCAGCCAAACCAAGCTCAATCCGCACGGCATGGATGAAGTGCGCTTTTTGATTTCGACCAATCCGGGCGAACCGGTCAAGCCGTTGAGCAAGATTGCATCGGGCGGTGAGTTGTCCCGCATCATGCTGGCGATAAAAAATGTCTTGACGCAGACGGAAGATGTGGGTACACTTATTTTTGATGAGATTGATACCGGCGTCAGCGGCAGAGCGGCGCAAAAGATTGCACTCAAGCTCGGAGAAATTTCGCGCAGAAAGCAAACGCTGTGCGTCACGCATTTGCCGCAGCTGGCTGCGATGGGTGACCATCACTTGCTCATCAAAAAATCGCTGTCGGAAGAATATACGTTTACCGACGTGTTCTCTCTGACCGAGGAGGAACGGGTAAGCGAGCTGGCGCGCATGCTGTCCGGTGACGCCATCACGGAGCTCTCCATGCAAAACGCCGCGGAGCTATTGGAACGTGCGGCGGCAAACAAGAAAAAGTAACCGGATTATCGGTTTGCTTATAAAAACAGAAAGGGATTCAAAACGATGTCACAAGTTTACGAAGAACTTCAGGCACGCGGCTTAATCGCCCAGTGCACAAACGAAGAAAAAGTCCGCGATCTGCTGGATAACCATCAGACTGCATTCTATATTGGTTTTGACGCAACGGCTGATTCGCTGCACGTCGGCCATTTCCTGCAGCTGGTTGTCATGTCCCGCCTGCAGAAGGCCGGCCACCATCCGATTGCACTGATCGGCGGCGGCACGACCATGATCGGCGATCCGACTGGCAAGACCGATATGCGCAAGATGCTGACCAAGGAGCAAATCGACCACAACGCCGAATGCTTCCGCAAGCAGATGCGCCGTCTGGTTGATTTTGACAACGGCAAGGCAACCATGCTCAACAACGCAGACTGGATTCTCAAGTTTAACTACATGGATTTCCTGCGCGAAGTGGGCGTGCACTTCTCCGTCAACCGTATGCTGACGGCTGAGTGCTTCAAGACCCGTCTGGAGAAGGGTCTGAGCTTCATTGAGTTCAACTACATGCTGCTGCAGAGCTACGATTTCCTGCATCTGTACCGCACGATGGGCTGCCATCTGGAACTGGGCGGCGATGACCAGTGGTCGAACATCATCAACGGCGCTGATCTGATTCGCCGTGTAGACGGTAAGGACGATGCATACGGCCTGACCTTTACTCTGCTGACCACTTCTGAGGGCAAGAAGATGGGCAAGACGGAAAAGGGCGCTGTATGGCTGGATCCGGAGAAAACTTCTCCGTATGAGTTCTTCCAGTATTGGAGAAACATCAATGACGCAGATGTTATCCGCGTTATGAAGATGCTGACCTTTATGTCTCTGGAAGAAATCGCAGAGTACGAGAAGCTGGAAGGCGCTGGCCTGAACAAGGCAAAGGAGCGTCTGGCATACGAGATCACAGCCATGGTTCATGGCAAGGAAGAGGCAGAAAAGGCAATGAATGCTGCCAAGGCTGCATTCTCCGGCGGCGCTTCCGCTGATATGCCGACCACCGCACTGACCGCAGAGGATCTGACCGACGGTGAAATCGGCGCGATGGATCTGCTGGTAAAGACCGGTCTGGTGAAGTCCAAGAGCGAAGCACGCCGCACCATCCAGCAGGGCGGTCTGACCATCAATGACACGAAGGTTACCGACGTGTACGCTGCATACGGTGCAGATGCGTTTGCCGGAGATGGCATGATTATCCGCAAGGGTAAGAAGTCCTTCCGCAAGGTAACCCTGTAACATCACATATTCCATGCCGCTCCTTTCAAAACAGAGGGAGCGGCATTCTTATGAATTTGTTTACACAATTTTGGTTGAAACGAGGGAATCAACCTGCTATAATTGACCGAAAATGCAGATGGCTGCGATTTTTCTTTCCCTTTTGAATAGGCTATGCTATAATAAATAATTGATGATTTCACAAAAGGAGGGTGAAGGAATGAATAAGGTTTCCATCCTTGGCGTCAAATTCGATGCCATCACCAAGCAAGAAGCAGTCCAGCGGGCAATGGAGGCGATTCGACAGGGCAAGAAGGGCTATGTCGTCACGCCGAACTCTGAGATTGTATATATGGCGCGCAGCAATCCGCAGCTTAAAAAGCTGCTCAATGCGGCAACGCTGGTTCTTCCCGACGGCATCGGCGTTGTCCATGCTGCAAAGATTCTGAAAAAGCCGCTGACGGAAAAGGTTGCTGGTATCGAATTTGCCGCCGATTTGATTGCGGAAATGGAAAAGGAAGGCAGAAGTCTGTTTCTGTTCGGCGCAAAGCCGGGCGTTGCGCAAAAAGCTGCCGAAAACCTGAAGAAAAAGCACCCGAATCTCATTATCAACGGCTGCCGAGACGGCTATTTTAAGAGTGAGGAGCAAGCGGTTCAGGATATCAATGCCGTCGGCCACTCGGATGTCATTTTGGTCTGCCTGGGTGCACCGAAACAGGAAATCTTTATGAATACACACATCGACGAGCTCAACGGCACGCTGCTGTGCGGTTTGGGCGGCTCGCTGGACGTCTATGCAGGCGTGGTAGAGCGCGCGCCGGACTTCTATGTCGATCATGGTCTGGAGTGGTTCTATCGCCTCAAGAAGGAACCGTGGCGTGCCAAGCGCATGGCTGCGCTGCCGAAGTTCCTGCTCACTGTAATTGGCGCAAAAATCACAGGAAAAGAAAACTAAGAAATAAGGAAGTTTACCAATATGAATGTGAAGCTGATCGCTTGCACCCCATCTCCGGAACAGCTGATCTCTGCTGCCGCAAAAACCTGCTATTCTGCGGCAACGGTGGATACGCTGCTGGATGGTCTGGATGAACAAACCACACAATCGTATTTGACGATGCTCACGGATATCGGACACGAGAGCCCGATTGAGCACGCCTCGTTTACGTTTGCTATCGAAGGCGTATCCCGCTCGCTGCTGGCACAGATTACGCGCCACCGCATGGCGTCGTTTAGCGTCCAGTCACAGCGTTACGTCAAGGAAAATGCATTTGAATTCGTCGTTCCGCACGAAATCGAGGCAATTCCGGAAGCAAAAGCGGCATTTTTGCAGGCAATGGCGGATGATCAGAAAATGTATGAAAATCTGACGGCAATTCTGCAAAAGAAGCACATGCAGACCTTTTTAAATGAGGGCTGCACGGAAAAAGAAGCTCGCCGCAAGGCGGAAAAAAAGGCAATTGAGGACGCACGCTACGTGCTCCCGAATGCCTGCGCGACCAAAATGGTCATGACCGCCAACGCACGGTCAGAACGGCTTCGAGTGAGCCTTTGCTTTTCATGGTCGCCCACTCCGCGGCAGAGTAGGGAGGAAAGAAGATATCAAACTGCGTGTCCGGATGCGCCTCGATGTAGGGAATCAGGTGCAGGGTCAGGTTCGCCTGAGCCGCAGAAACATAGCGGTCATTGGGCTGTTCGCTCTGCGGCGCGGAGAAGCTGGCGTTGTACAGCGCGGCTTCGCCGTACTCATCCCGCCCTGCCCAGCAATACATGCTGTCGCGGATGGAATCATCCTGATGCTGTCCCCATGCCTTCAGGCAGCGAGGCAGGAAGGAAGCCAGCACACTGCGGTTGAGCCAATAGGAAACGTCGTTGAACGGATTGTCGTCGTAGAGATAAAACGGTACGGTGCTTCCGGTCTTGTCCGTTGCGCCGATAAAGGAGTAGACGTCCAGCCCATAGACGATGCGGCGGATGTCGTGCGTGCGGAATGTCAAATCCATCAGCAGCGCGTGATTATACGCCGTTCCCGACTGGGTGCAGAGCTTGATGAAGCGTCCGCCGAGCAGCTCGTCCATCTGCGACGGGCGAAAGTTCTCCG